>Ga0302324_100002634_pt1 | contig 41124 bp, 37 predicted proteins | sample Palsa_T0_1_FD_201949 | JGI IMG/M metagenome (GOLD analysis project Ga0302324, IMG submission 201949) | Peat permafrost microbial communities from Stordalen Mire near Abisko, Sweden - Palsa_T0_1 | ecosystem: Environmental > Terrestrial > Soil > Palsa > Peat permafrost | place: Sweden: Abisko...
AGTCGAGGAGAGCCTCTGCGATATTTGCGACGAACACGGCAGATTCCCGTCCTCCGCCTCTTTAGCCCGCCAACATAATTTTCTCGAACGTCCCATAGTCGACGAATATGGTTTGGCTTTTGAGCAGATCATCCAGGCGATCCTTCCCGCCTGGCAGCCCCGACCGCGCGCGTTGCGCGTAAATCTGACCCACGACATCGACGATATTGGTATCCCTTTCCAACTTTCCACGACTATCGCGCACACTGTTAAACGCCGCAGGCCAGTAGCGTCGCTGCAAGACTTAAGCGCGACCTTCTCAAAGGTGGAGCCCGCCGAACTCGCGCAAGTTCGGCGTCTGGCCGCTATTTCCAAATCACGGGGACTAGTATCGTCTTTTTTCTGGAAGGCCACTCCACGAACCACCCGGGATTCCGGATACGATATTTTTCATCCGAAGGTCCAGAGAATAATTGCTGATATAAGGGTTCAAGGCTGCAACGTCGGTGTACACCCGGGATACGACACGTACCAGGCGCGACCGAAGCTTTTCGAAGAAGTTCAACGTTTGCGACAGGCTTTAGGTGCGCAGCAATTGGGCGGCCGGCAACACTATCTTCGATGGTCTCCCGACACTTGGCGTGACTGGGAAGCGTGTAATCTGCATTACGACAGTTCCGTCGGATTCGCCGATCATTTCGGATTTCGTGCCGGCACTGCGCTGCCCTTCAGGCCATGGAGCTTCGTGGACAATCGCGAACTAGACCTCGTGGAAGTTCCGCTGATTTTGATGGACTGCACCCCAGTGAAATATATGTCTCTGCCGAAGCAAGAAGCCATCACGCGAATTCGCCAATGTATAAACCGCACCGCCTTAGTGGGCGGGGTCTTCACTCTTTTGTGGCACAACACTCCATTGTTAGACCCAGCCTACCGAGGCTGGTACGAATCTATACTGGATTTATTACCGTCCGCATGCAGCTTCGATGTTCCCGGCACAACCCACACTCTTTGGTAAGTTAGCCTCGTTGTGTGTCTGCCACGGCTCGCTGTCATCAACGGTTCACAGAGACTTTAGCGCGCGTTCATCACCATTCCGAGCGCGCGATGCAGTCTGCAAGGCAGTTAGCGAACTTAAACTCGTATTTGAACGAACGGACGACTCGCGACACAACAACACTTTTGCAGGACCCGCATGTCAACTGCAGGTACGTCCATAAGACTATCTAACATTCAGGTTCTCCGCGCTTTCGGCGCGCTAGCCGTCGCTAATTACCACACGGGATTTACCTGGGGCGTTGGTCGTCCCGTTGGAAGCTTCGGAGTCGCAATCTTTTTCGTGATTTCTGGATTCATCATGGCCATGATCTGCGACACCAACCCGCAACATTTTATTGCGCGTCGGGTAGCCAGAATCGTTCCTTTGTATTGGCTATTAACGCTCGCGGTTGCTGCCATGGCTTTGGTCGCTCCGAACCTCCTGGGAAGGACCTCGGTCAACTTGGCCGTGCTCCTGAAAAGCCTCTTCTTCATCCCCTACAAAACGAACGGTGCGTATTTCCCGGTGCTCTTTTTGGGCTGGAGTCTCAATTACGAGATGTATTTCTACGTTCTAATAGCTGGCGGACTGCTTATCTCGAAGCGCGGGGCCGCTATAATCGCCGCTGTCGTCATGACGCTAATCTTGGTTGCGATTCGCGTTTTCCAATTCACCGGCGCGATTAGCTTTTATGCTCGGCCGATTATCTTCGAATTTGTTGCGGGCGTTTTTTGTTACTACTGTTTTCGCGTTATCCCCACTCGCGCTATTCTCCGCCTCCGTTGGCCGCTCTTTTTTGTTGTTGGTGCTTCCTCTCTTGGCATAATCGCCGCTGCAATCTACGTGAAGGGAGGCAGCACTCCTCTGGTGGTCGGCGCGGCCTCGACTGTCTTGGTCCTATGCGCCGTCCTGTTAGATAAAGCGAGCTTGTCTCTGCGGCGGCGGTCCGTGCTGTTGCTCGGGGACGCCAGCTACGTCCTTTATCTTATCCACCCTTATTGTCAGCAGGCGCTGAACAAACTACTAGCGCCTTCGATTCCCATCCTCGCCACTGATACTGCCGTGGGCATGCTATTCGCGACGGCCATAACGATCGCCGTGGCCCTTTTCGTTTTTCGGTACATCGACAACCCGCTTCACCAACTGTTCCACCGGCTACTGTCCAAACCATGGCCGTCGAATGTTCCTAGTGCCGTACTACCACTCGGCAATATACAGGTTTAGCGCGGGTGATGTACTACGGACGGTTTTGGCCTCCTCCGGCATAAAAGCTTGCGATCGCCGAAACCACTGAGCTTTGTTGTGTCGCGGTGAGTTCGGGATACACGGGCAAGGACAGGACTTCGTGACTGGCCAGCTCCGCTTCCGGAAACTGCCGAGCTCGATGGCCCAAATAACCGAATGCCGGCTGCAGGTGAAGCGGCAATGGATAATAAATTTCCGCCGGGATGCCCGCACTCTTCAAAAAGCCGGCCACCTCATCGCGTTCACGGCAGCGAATCGTGAATTGATTGTACACATGGACGAAATCGTCGGTCGGGCGCTCGGGAACTTGAATCTTATTGTCCAGACCGCTTTCCCCGAACAGCGACCTATATCGTTCCGCTCGCAGTTGTCGTCCTCGCGTCCATTCGTCTAGATGTTTCAGCTTCACCCGCAGTATCGCCGCCTGCAGCGCATCCAGCCGGCTATTGGTTCCCAAAATATCGTGATGATATTTCTTTTTGCTGCCGTGCACGCGCAACACCCGCAATCGCTCCGCCAATCCGGAATCTTCAGTAGTTATTAAGCCGCCATCTCCCGCGCCTCCCAGATTCTTCGACGGAAAAAAACTGAAGCAGCCCAACGTCCCGATGGTTCCCACGTATCGCCCGCGATACTTCGCGCCGATAGCCTGTGCTGCATCCTCTACCACCGGCACGCCCTTCTCGTTTGCCGAGTCAACTAGGGGTGCCATTTCCGCGGCCAGTCCGAAAAGATGCACGGGCAGGATTGCCTTCGTTTTAGGACCAATAACCGCGGCCACCTTATCAACTGCAAGATTAAATGTTGCAGGATCGATATCCACAAAAACGGGCCTGGCACCTACTCGCGCGATCGAACCAGCCGTCGCTATGAAACTGAAGGGCGTGGTGATAACTTCGTCGCCCGTGCCAACGCCCGCCGCCATCAAAGCCAGCACCAGGGCATCTGAACCGGACGCACAAGAAACCGCGTGTTTCGCTCCCAGCATCGCCGCGATTTCTGTTTCGAAAAGTCGCACCTCATCGCCCAGAATGAAATGTTGACTCTCCATTACCGCGGTGATGGCTTCCATCACATCTTCGCGGATGCTCGCGAACTGGGCCTTCAAATCCAGGAACGGAAATGGCTCAGGTGCAGATGCAGGGCTAAGGTGCGGGTTCTGCGGTTCCAAAAGTTCTGGCGAGAGGGTATTGCAATGGCGCGTATCGAGGGGCATCCGGTTTCTCCAGTCCACAAACTACCCGCCAAGTATTTCACTTCAATGAAAGAAGTGTGCCAATCTGATGCTCACCGCTGAAATTGTCTTTAAAACCGCTCATTCCCCTTCTAAACACACCGCATGTACGCTGCCCTTGCTTGCCGTGCACTGCCCGCCCTTGTCCAGCGCGAACTGCCATCGATGGCGGGGACAGGTCCACAGTCTTCCTTGATCGAGCCAGCCTTGGCTGAGATCGGCTCCCTGATGTGGGCAGTAGCGATCCATGGAGTAACGCGTGCCACCAGCTTCCACCACGATTCGTTCTCTGCGTTGCTCGATCTCCAGCAAGCCGCCGCAGAACCAGTTCATGTCTTCCGCTTGCATCAACAGAAATCCTTGGATCAGTGTCTGATACACGTCCGGTCGACGGTTTAGTCGCATCCGGAACGTAAGTGCGAATTCTTCCCACGTGATCGTACCTTCCAGTACCTTAACGATCTGCCACGACGGCGTGCTAACTGAATAGTAGTCAGTCTCTTTTATCTCTCGCGCTAACTCCACCACTCTTGCGGGAAAATCGATCCGCAACATCTCTTCGCCGGAATCGCAAAGTTTGAAATATAGCGGCACCTGAATACGCTCGTGCAATGTAAATGTCGCCAATTTGCGTCCTAACTCGATCCGAAGCCGATCTAGAATTTCGGCCATCTGCGGCTGCGCATATTTTGGCTGTCGCCCGGCGAAGTAGCTCGCGTACCGGCCGGCGTAAGCCCGCACGTAACCTTCATAGTTTTCTTCGGTCACCCGCTCCTCCGCTTTCGCTGCAAAGCGCCCGTCACTCGCGGAGATTTGGTCCCCCGGCATTATGTCCAGACACTCCGTTTGATTTTCAGGCAATCTCTGCTGTAAATATGCGAGGAATTGCGGCGCGCGCGGAAAAATGTTCATCTCCTCAAAATTCAAATGCAGCAGCGTGGGATCCAGAAAACACGCGGGTCCCGCCGAGGGCAAGTAGGTCCTCGGCCTAACGATATCGATTGCCCGCGCCACCATCTCAAACTTGCTGATTCGTTTCTGCCTCGATATGCGCTCGTACTCCTCCCGGGAATATTCGTAACAGGTGGGATGCCACGTCGCGCCCGAGAATTGGCAAGCGAGTACGGATATCGGTCCTTCGCTCCGGCTGACAGCCCCCACTTCATCGAAGAGTTTGCAGTCATTTAAATTCAGAAATGCTTGTCCGTCCGTCTTGATCAGGATCGCCGAGTCGCGGTTCAGCCCAGCGTCGTCCAAATATAACTTCACGCATCCACCGGGAATATCCACCGCTTCCCCATGCCGGCACGAAATCAGCGCCCCAGGATTGAGTTCCCCTATTCCTGTTCGCAGCACCCCTCGTTGGAAATGCGGCACGATGTACGTCACGCTCTGATTAGGCAAGCTCTTCAGAAATTGCAGATCGTAGTGGTCTTGATGTTCATGACTCACGTACACGAATTTCTGCTTGCTCGATTTATGGAGCTTTGCCCTGACCAACGGACCCAGCTGATGGTTGCAGGGAAACTGAAACCATCCGGAATCGAATGCTCCCTCCCGCGACATCCACGGGTCCATCACCAGAATCGCCTGTTCAGTTTCAACCAGAAATCCCGCGTGTCCCAGATAGGTAATTTGCATTTGCGATCGTCCACAACCTTCTTGTCGCTGTTTTTTTGCGCGTAGTGACACATCGAACAACGCAGCGCGAACCCGTTTGGCGCTCTAATTGCCTCGGGAGAGACGCAGACGTCGGGCCCACCGCCGTAGGCGTCGCGTCGGGATGGAATGATTGTGTCGTTAGTTTGTTACATTCTCGCGAACGACAGTTATATATCTCATTGCTGATAGGTTGCTCCGGTGGGACGGTGGCCGCTAGTGTGGCGGAGCGGAGCAGAATCAAGATGGCAGCTGAGCGAGCGTTGAGCGCGAAGGATTGGGGCGAGATCGCTACAGCAGCGAGTCCGTCTCGCGGATCATGTCCGGGAAGCGCATTTCTGGATAGCGTCATTGATGGCCGCGAAGTGATCGTTAAGGAGATAGCCGCCGCGCCTGAAGTGCGACCCTACATCGCCGAGCAGTTCATAATTTTACTCCAAGCCCGAGCATTCCTTGATGCTTTGCCCGGCTATCTCTTGCCTGATTCCACCAGTCAAGCGCGCTTTCCCATTCTCCTCGATAGAATCAAAAAATTTCCGTCAGACCCATCCGCTAGGCTACCGCATAGTTTCCGAGTCTGCGGGGCCGAGACTGAAGATTTAATGTTCCCGCGCGGGAATGTTTTTGTCCTTCTTCGCAGGGAACGTGAGCGTCATTCACACCACTAATGCGAGAAATGCCGTATAACTCGAACTGATAAAAGGCGAGGTCGGTGGTTCAAGTTACCCAGGCCGACCAGTTATTTCTAGTAGTTTACGGGGTGTTGTCCCAAAAGCCTCAACCCACAATCCAACCCACACTCATCTCACTTCACTGAACCAGCGGCGTGGCGACTCCCATCCCGGTGAGATAAGCAGCATTGAAACCAAATTCATCGCGACTTGCTGGAGCCGGGACAAATCGAACGCAGTTAGCAAGTTCTTACACAACTGCGATCAGTCGGGTGCGCCTTCTTTCAAATCTAGAACAGGGTGATTTCGACGAGCACAAACTGCCTAAACTGATCGACCCGCGGAAAGCATACAGTTAGGATAAGCTTCTTGCTGGATCAAACCTGACCTTTGCGGTACTGCCCAAAGACCAATGGAGACCACTCATGCGCTTTCCCTCGCGGGGCGATCCTCGGCCTGACCCCTCAGCCTCACACACGATCGAGTTGAATCTGCATAGCCTAAACCAGCTCTTCAACTCACTGGATCCCTCACCCTTCATCGAGAAGGACCTCGACGACGACGCAGAGGAATTCATCGTAAGTTGGGCTCAGGAGTTTCCGCCTGGCGCACCTGTTAAGCTGCGCATTTATTTGGAGCAGTGGCCGACGGAGGATCCCAAGGAACTGGTCCGGGAAGCAGTGCACAACTACTTCGCCCACCGCGCCACACTAACCAAATTGGAGTTCAGTCGATTGATGAGAGAAGGCCGCACCAGTCTGTTCATCGGCTTGGTGTTCCTCGCCGCCTGTCTCGTTATCATCCAGGCTCTTCTGCACGGTGAGGCAGGCACCTGGGCTGGTGTCCTGCGCGAGAGTCTGACGATCGCGGGATGGGTCGCTATGTGGCGGCCGATGCAGATCTATCTTTACGATTGGTGGCCCTTACGGCGTCGGATCCGGGTTTTCGCAAAGCTGAGCCACATGCCCGTGGAAGTCGTCCAACATGGAAACATTTGAGCTTTTTTCTTTCGAGGACGGTGCGCGAGCGTTTCGCGTAGGAAGCACGAACTGGAGGTGGGGGATGGAGTCGATTGAGCGTGTTCAAGCGGAGGCTTCGCAGAAGCAATTGATGGTCCATCGGCAAATAACGCCCGATTTTTTGGATCCTTCCCATGAGTGGCGACGCGTTTTCGCTGAGATCTGGGGCACATTCCTATTGGTGCTGGTTGCTTGCGGTGGGGGCGTTGTCGCGGCGATGAGCAACGGCCGGGTTACCCTGGCGATGAGCGTGGTTGCACCGGGAATTATGGTTATGGCCATCATTTACTTTATGGGCTCAGTGAGCGGCGCACATTTGAATCCAGCGGTCACGTTAGCTTTTGCGTTGCGTAGAAACTTTCCGTGGACGAGAGTCCCGGGCTACGTCGTGGGGCAGGTCATAGGAGGCATCAGCGCGGCTGTTTTTCTTCGAGTCATGTTCGGAACGGTTGGCGTCCTCGGTGCGACGTCGCCGGGAAGCGGCGTGACCTACGGGAAGGCGCTCGCGATGGAAGTAGTGCTGACGGCCGGACTAGTGAACACGATCCTGGGCACGGCATCCGGTGCGCGAAACATAGGCACGAACGGCGCCATCGCCGTAGGTGGGTATATTGCTTTAGCAGGATTATGGTCGGCGCCAGTTTCCGGCGCTTCAATGAACCCGGTACGTTCGCTCGCCCCAGATCTGGTGCGCGGTGACTTCCACACGACTTGGATCTACATCGTCGGGCCAGCTGTGGGCGCCCTCATCGGAGTAGGCTTTGAGTGGACTCTCAAAGGAAAGCCCACAGCCGCCGGCAGCATCGCGGCGCAGGGCTCGCTTGGCGTAGACCATCCAGACGCGTAACGCTCTCCACGGATTCGTACGAAAGCTATTTCATGTGATTTCGACGATCAGTTTATGCCGAAAGAAGCAGTCACAAGGCCGCTGGCAAAGAAGAACCATGGTCAACAGAGATACCTTCGCAGCAGGCTCATGATCTGGCACCATCTCGAGGATTGGGATTGTGCCATCCGCCGTCTGAAGCGATGATTGCGTCAGCGTGTTTCGGCCCCCAGCTGTGGCACTTGTACTGGCGTACGCGTTGGTGCTGCTTAAGCACAGGATCGACCACCGCCCAGGCAGCCTCGACCGCATCTTCACGCGTGAAGAGTGCGCCGTCTCCGATCATGGCGTCTCCCAAAAGCCGCTCGTAGGGCGTCTCTTCTCCCGGCTGTTCTTCAAACAGGTAGAGCTCTCGCTGATCCCCAACGAATTCCTTTCCCGGGAGCTTAATGCGAGCAGCGATGGCGACTGCCGAGCTTGGCGAGAGCCGGAAACGCAAATAATTTGCCAGCCCTGTTTTCGGCGTTGAGTCAGCGAAAAGCTTCTGTGGAGGCGACTTAAGTTCGACCAGGACCTCGGTCGCGGTATCGGAAAGGCATTTGCCGGAACGTAAGTACCACGGCACACCAGCCCAGCGCCATGAATCAATGAATAGTCGTAGCGCGCAAAACGTTTCGACATCGGAGTTCTTCGCCACATCTGGCTCTTTCCGGTAGCCGGCGTACTGGCCGCGCACCAAGTCTTTGGAGATTAGGGGACGCATGGCTTGAAAGACTTTAGCTTTCTCGTCGTGCACGGCTCCGAAGTCCCTGCCGGACGGTGGCTCCATGGCAAGGAGCGCGACGATCTGGAAGAGGTGGTTCTCGATCACGTCGCGCAAGCAACCGGCGGTTTCGTAAAACGCGCCGCGGCCTTTGACGCCGAAATCCTCGGACATGGTTATCTGCACGCTGGCCACGTAATTGCGATTCCAAATCGGCTCGAGGAAAGAATTGGCAAAGCGAAAATAGAGGATATTCATGATCGCTTCCTTTCCAAGGAAGTGGTCAATGCGGAAGATCGAGTCTTCCGGGAACACCGATCGAGCGACACGATTGAGCTCTCGCGCGGAGGCCAGATCGCGTCCGAACGGCTTTTCGACTATGACGCGCGCACGCTCGGACAAACTCCCTGCACCAAGCCCTGTGATCACGGTCTCGAAAAGCGAGGGCGGGATGGCTAGATAATGCGCAGGACGGCGAGCGTTGCCCAGCGCCTTTTTTAGCTCTGTGAACGTGACAGCGTCTTTATAATCTCCGCTCACGTAGCTGAACAAGGACATAAGCTGATCGAAGGCACGCTTGTTATCGATGCCCCCAGATCGCTTGATACTGTCCGTGACGCAATTGCGAAGTCGCTCCAGGTTCCACTTTGGGAAGGCGACACCGATTACCGGGACCTTGAGGGCGCCCCGTTTTGCCATCGCGTAGAGGGCCGGGAAGATCATCTTGTGGGCAAGATCGCCAGTCACACCGAAGAGCACCAGAGCATCCGAACGAGAGATTGTCATCAGGTAGCCACTTTCTTAGCACGCGTCGAATAGCAGGCCATAATTCAAAAATCATTTCGCAAGCTGCTTGGCGATCGATTTCAATTCCCTGCTACGTTTTCCGGTTATTTTGGGATATGCCATCTTCAAATCTTTGAGCCGGTCAAGAACAATTCCTGAAACGATCAGCCGGGCATTCTCTTTGTCATCGGCGGGAACGACGTACCAAGGTGCGTGACGGGTGCTCGTGGCGTGCAAGCACTCCTCATAGGCCTTGGTGTAATGTTTCCAGTATTTTCTCTCGTGGATGTCCGAAAGGCTAAATTTCCAGTTCTTGTCCGGCTCATCAAGACGCTCGAGGAAGCGCTTTCGTTGTTCATTCTTCGATAAGTGGAGAAAAATTTTGACGATGTGGGTCCCGTTACGGTGGAGATGTTCCTCCAAATCCACGATGGAACGATAGCGCTCTTTCCAAATGGTCTTCTCGTCGCGCAGCTCTTCCGAAAGCCCCTGGTTGCGAAGAATCTCCGGATGCACGCGAACAACCAGCACCTCCTCGTAGTAGGAACGATTGAATATGCCGATTCGCCCGCGTTCGGGAAGGCGGCATGTAGTGCGCCAGAGAAAGTCGTGTTCGAGTTCTTCGGCACTCGGTTGTTTGAAACTGAAAACATCGCAGCCTTCCGGATTGACTCCGGACATGACGTGCCGAATGGAGCCGTCCTTGCCGGCAGCGTCCAAGGCCTGAAAAATCAGCAGCAAAGCATAGCGGTTCGAGGCGTAATGAAGTTGCTGCAGCGCGCTTAGCTTTTCAACGTGTTCTTCTAGCAGTTCTTTATACCGTTTCTTGGATTTGCAAAGAGGTTTGATGATCGTCGGCCATTTCTTAAGATTGACCTTTTCTCCCCGTACGCGAAAATCCTTTGAATTGATTTTCATTTTCGTCCCTTCGGCCCTGTCCGGTGCGTCGTTCTCGTGTCGCTACTTGTGGGGTCCATTTTCCGGAGTCTCCCGAGCCGCTTTCTCCCATTCCTCGACTTCCCGCACATCCTCACGTCCCAACTCCTCGTAGAGTTCATGGACTCGCTTGACGATGTGCAGCTTCAAATCGGCTGGTAGCTCAGCTTTGGCTTTGACCTCTGGTTTCGGCTCGGTGTTGGCCTCAGATTTCGGCTCGGTGTTGGCTTCGGGTTTTGGCTCGGCCTTGGCTTCGTCCTTCTGAATCTCCTGCTCTGCCTTCTCCCAGTCTTGAACTGAGTGACCGGCCTTGCTGCCTCGCTCCTCATAGAGTTCATACGCTCGTTTCGCGATCTGCGTCTTAACTTCGGGCTTAGGCTCAGATTTGGGTTCGGGTTTTGATTCGGCTTTGGCTTCGGGCTTAGGCTCAGCCTTAGCTTCAGGTTTCGCCTCGGCTTTGGCTTCGGGCTTAGGCTCAGCCTTAGCTTCAGGTTTCGCCTCGGCTTTGGCTTCAGGCTTCGCCGGGGATTTGGCTTGCGGTTTAGAATGGTCCTTGACGGGGTCAAGAATCTTATAGGCGAGCAACTTCACGCGGTCAGTCGCGAGGGCGCAAATTATCGCATAGCCCCAAACGAACCCTGCCCAGCGCCAGCCGAGCGGTGTCATAAACAAACCATAAACGGCAATGAGTGTCGCGATCGCCTGGGTGCCGAGCACTGCAATCCACAAAATTCGAGCGGGGCGAATGGACCAGAACGGACCGCGCGTGCGCGTCAGAAAAATCGTCAAATGGCCTGCCACGGAAAGCTTCAGGTACATCAGCGTTTGGACGTGCGCGTGGTTGAGGTGAAATACGCGCTCGCCAAGATAGAAAAGACCGAATGCGGCTGCGACTCCGATCAGGCCGAGCACTGTGGAGATACCCAGCACCAGGCGCATGTTCCAGGCCTCGGGCTTATCCTTGTAGTGCACATTGTCATAGGCGATCGACAGGATTGCTCCATCGTTCAGCACGGCGATCATCACGATCATCACCGCGGTCACCGGGTAGAAATTAAAGACCAGGATCGCCAGAGTCATGAAGAACAGCACGCGCAGTGTTTCGGCGATGCGATAGATGGAATAGCTGTTCATGCGCTGGAAGATGCGACGACTCTCCTTGATCGCGTCGATGATTACGGACAGGCCGGACGCCAGGAGCACGATGGACGCCGCTGCTCGAGCGGCGTCGGTCGCGCCGGAAACCGCGATGCCACAGTCCGCTTTCTTCAGCGCGGGGGCGTCATTCACCCCATCGCCGGTCATACCGACGATGTGTCCGTGCTTTTGCAAGACGTCGACAATGTTGTATTTGTCTTCGGGGAATACCTGTGCGAACCCGTCCGCTTTTTCGATGGACTCCACCGACTGCGCCGATTGTTGATTCTTCGAATCGCGCAACACGGTGGCATCCAGGATGTTCGTGCCCATCCCCAGTTGGCGGGCTGTTTCCTTCGCTATGGCCAATTGGTCGCCGGTGACCATTTTGACTTTGACACCCATCTGCCCAGCGCTTGCGATGGTTGCCTTGGCCTGCTCGCGCGGCGGATCGAACATGGGTAACACGCCAACAAACTGCCACTTATTTTCCTGATCCGCCCGGGCTACGCCCAAGGAACGAAAGCCGCGGCCAGCAAACTCATTGACGGCTTTCTCGACGGCTGGTTTCACTTCGCCGGCATTGGTGGACATTGCCAGAATTACCTGCGGCGCGCCTTTTGCCACGAAGAACTGTTTTCCGTCCGAAGCTTTCACAGTAGCTTCGGTGCGCTTATGCACCGGGTCGAACGGCTGGAAATGGAGTATCTGATAAGCCTTTCGGGCCTTATCGTTCTTGACGCCACCGATCACGGCCAGGTCGATGGTGTCCTTATCTTCCGCACGCGAAGCCAGTGCGGCCCATAGAATGACCTGTTCGGCAGGGATATTGTCCAAGCAGAAGGGATCGCCGAGCGTCAACTTATTTTGCGTGAGAGTGCCGGTCTTGTCCGAGCACAGCACATCCACGCCAGCTAATTCCTCGATTGCCGACAGCTTGGTCACGATCGCTTGTTTTTTTGCCAGTAAACGCGCTCCTACGGCCATCGTTACGGACAGCACCGTGGGCATCGCCACGGGGATCGCGGCCACCAGAAGCACCAGGGCGAACTCCAAGGTGCTGAGGATTGGATCGTGACGGAAGAGCGCTACGGTAACGATCACCGCCACCAAGGCCACAGCGAGAACGATCAGGTAATCGCCAATTTTGAGCACGGCACGCTGAAAATGGCTGACGGTATGAGCTCCCTGGACCAGCTGCGCCGTCTTGCCGAAGTAAGTCTTCTCACCGGTGGCGTAGACCATCGCGTCGGCTTCGCCACGCTTGATAATCGAGCCAGAAAAAACCGCCTCACCCGGTTTGCGCGTCGCAGGTAAGGATTCTCCGGTTAACGCGGACTGATCTACCTGCACCGGATCGCCTGCCAACAAGCGTGCATCGGCCGGCACGATGTCTCCCAGCCGGAGACGGATGACGTCGCCCGGCACGAGTTCCGCGACCTGCGGGGCACCCCACTTTCCATCGCGCAGCGCCTTGGCCGTGACCGCCAGCTTGGCCCGCAATGCGGCAATTTCGTTGCCCGCCTGATGTTCCTCCCAAAAGGCCACCACCGCGTTGGAGAAAAGCAGAAAGAGAATAATGAAGAAATCGAGCCAGTGCCGGACGACGCCCGACAGAATCACCGCCCCTTCGATCATCCACGGAATGGGACCCCAGAAATAGCTGAGGAACTTCAGGAATAGGTTGGTTTTCTTTTCCGCGATCTGGTTCGGACCATATTGGGCCAGCCGTTTCTGCGCCTCGGCTTGGCTGAGACCCTTCGGAGAAGAATCCAATTTCTTTTCCAGCTCCGCCATTGGCAGGGTTTTCAGATCGTTTTTGGGATCGGGATCGGACTCCGACTTCGATTTGGGGCTAGTCGGCTTCGATTCCGGCTTTGATTCGGGAGCCTTAGGCTGTTCGTCAACGGCTTTCATGCTGTGTATCCTTTCTGTTCTCTTTCCCTCCATCGAATCTCGCTCCACGCGTTCTTGGAAAATCGGTGGACTGGCCCTGTTAAAGAAATCTCATTCGCGATCTTGAATCCTAAAACCGAGTGACCCCTCACTTTTGGCGAGTCAGCGCCTGGCTTCAGGCCCGCATGCATGCGGCCTTTCGTCCCCGCCTCGACTTGACCGTGAAACTCCGCTATTTTTCCGGTGCGTCCGACTGGGACGGCCGCGGGTGGCTGCTGGGAACGAACGACAAGTCATCGCTCATAAAATAGGTAGCGATGGCCACTAACATGAGCAAAAATCCGACCCAGAAGCGCCAATCGCGATGAGCGCGCCGCCAATAAGGACTGTCGCCGCGATGAAAATGTTCGCCGTCCGGAACTATCTGCGGGCGGTGATCGTGCGTGCTCTCGTGCATGGATGCCTTTCTTATGGACTGCGCTTGGAACGATCTCGCCCCGTTGTTACTGCGAATTCCCATTCGACTTACGAGCGCCCAAGTCGTCACCGTATTCGTCAACGCGATGCTTGCGCTACATGGTGTTGTTCCGCACCAATTGCTACTTCCATCGCGGCGGTGTAGTCGCCACGGCGCGCAGCGCGGTCGCACGTGGCTCGATGATAGAGAGCATGCTGTGCCGCCAGCACGTTGACCTGTTGGCCTTGCCAAATCTCCAAAGCTGGTTGCTGGATAGCGCGAGCAAACGAAAAGGCCAAGGCCCAAGGGATTCTTGACCTGAACCTGATATTCATCGCATTCAAACGGGCCGAGGCCAATTCACCGGACTGCCCGCCCGACAAGAACGCAATCCCTGGAACGGCGGCGGGTACGGCGCGCAGGAAACACATCACTGTAGAGTTCGCCACCACGTCCAACGACTCTTGTTTGGGGCAGTTCAGGCCCGGAAGCACCATGTTGGCCTTCAGGATCATCCCCTCCAGCATCACTCCTTGTGTGTAAAGCTGACTGAAAACTGTTCGCAGGACTTCTTCCGTTACTTTGCAGCACTGCTCTAGGGTGTGCTCTCCGTTCATGAGCACTTCCGGTTCGACGAGTGGGACCAGTCCGGCCTCCTGGCACAGGGCGGCATAACGAGCTAACGCATTGGCGTTGGACTCGATGCAACTTCGACTGGGAATGCGGTTGCTTATGGCAATCACGGCACGCCACTTCGCAAACCGCGCACCTATTTGAACGTATTCAGCGAGGCGATCGCGCAAACCGTCTAGACCTTCGGTTATTTTCTCTCCCGGATGACCCGCCAGAGCTTTTGCACCGGTATCCACTTTAATTCCGGGAATGATTCCCGCATCGGTGATGGCTTTCACAAAGGGAGTGCCGTCTTTTTTCTTCTGGCGGATCGTCTCGTCGTAGAGGATCGCGCCAGTAATGGATTCACCGAGGTTCGGCGTGGTCACAATCAACTCTCGGTATGCGCGCCGGGCCTCTTTGGTCTGCGGAATACCCAACTTGGCGAAGCGTTTGTTGCAGGTCGGATTGCTTTCATCCATGGCCAACAAGCCCTTGTCGTCGGCGACCAGCTCCTTCGCGGTGTCTATGAGCTTTTGTGAATTCATTTGGGCGTACCCCATTTCCAGTTACGAATCTCCGGCAGGTCTTGGCCATGCTGGTCGATGTAGTGCTTGTGCTCGATGAGCTTGTCCTGCATCTGCTGCTTCAGGTAGTCGCCCTTGGAACCCAAATGCGCAAGGCGATCGACCACGTCCTGCACCAAGTGGAAACGGTCGAGGTCGTTCTGCACCCTCATGTCAAAGGCCGTCGTGATCGTGCCTTCTTCCTTGTAGCCTCGGACGTGGAGATTGCGGTTGGTGCGGCGGTAGGTCAACCGGTGGACTAGCGTCGGATATCCATGAAAGCCAAAAATGATGTGTTTGTTTTTCGTGAAGAGTGCATCGTAATCCGTTTCGCTCAGCCCGTGCGGGTGTTCGCTGGCAGACTGCAGCTTCATCAAATCGACGACATTGACGACCCGTATTTTCAGATCGGGCAGATGCTTGCGAAGGATGGAAACGGCAGCCAAAATCTCCAGCGTGGGTGTGTCGCCGCAGCAAGCCATGACCACGTCCGGTTCGGCGCCTTGGTCGTTGCTGGCCCATTGCCAGATGCCAATTCCTTCCGTGCAATGAACGACGGCGGCGTCTATGGTCAGCCATTGCGGCAGAGCATGCTTTCCTGCGACTACCACATTGACGTAATTCCGGCTGCGCAAGCAGTGATCGAAGACCGACAGCAAACAATTGGCATCGGGCGGAAGATAAACGCGAACGATATCGGCCTTCTTATTGATGACGTGGTCGAGGAAGCCGGGATCCTGGTGTGTGAATCCGTTGTGATCCTGCTGCCAGACGTGAGAGGCGAGCAGATAGTTCAGCGACGAAATCTTCCTGCGCCAGGGAAGTTCCAGGCAGACTTTCAGCCACTTGGCGTGTTGGCTGAACATCGAATCGACGATACGGATGAACGCCTCGTAGCTGTTGAACAGTCCGTGCCGCCCGGTCAGAAGGTACCCTTCCAACCAACCCTCGCACTGATTCTCGCTGAGCATCGAGTCCAGCACGCGACCGGCGGGCGCGAGGAACTCGTCATTTTTTACTTCACGGGCGTCCCACTGACGGTTGGTGAATTCAAAAACCGCGCCGAGAAGATTCGAGAGAGTCTCATCGGGCCCGAAGATACGGAAATTACGTTGATCCTGGTTCAGTTTGGCAACGTCGCGCAGGAAGCTACCCAGCACCAATGTATCCTGTCCGTTAACCTCGCCGGGCGAAGGAACGTTCACGGCGTGAAAATGAAAATCCGGCATGCGCAGGTCGCGCAGCAGAATGCCGCCGTTGGTGTGCGGATTGGCGCCCATCCGGCGGTCGCCCTTCGGTGCCAGTTCAGCCAATTCCGGCATGAGCCGCCCATTTTGATCGAACAACTCCTCGGGTTTATAGCTCTTCATCCAACTTTCAAGCTGCTCGACATGATCGGGATGCTCAGAATCTACGAGAAGCGGCACCTGGTGCGCACGGAAAGTGCCCTCGATTTGCAGACCATCGACGAATTTGGGCCCCGTCCAGCCCTTTGGTGATTTGAGGACGATCATTGGCCAGCGCGGCCGAGTGGCGTCGTTATTATTCCGCGCCTTGTTTTGGATTTCCCGGATGTCCTCGATGGCCTTATCCAAGGTGTTGGCCATAAGTTCATGCATTTTTTCCGGCTCATCGCCTTCGACAAAGTGAGGTGTCCAGCCGCACCCACGCAAAAATTGTTCCAATTCCTCATGCTCGATGCGCGCCAGGACGGTTGGATTACTGATCTTATATCCATTCAGATGCAGTATTGGCAGTACCGCTCCGTCAGTAGTGGGGTCGAGAAACTTGTTGGACTGCCATGAGGTCGCCAAGGAGGCCGTTTCCGCTTCACCGTCGCCGATGATGCATGCGACAATCAGATCGGGATTGTCGAACGCCGCCCCGAAAGCATGGCTGAGCGAGTACCCGAGCTCACCACCCTCATGAATCGACCCAGGCGTCGTCGGCGCGACGTGACTCGAAATTCCGCCTGGAAATGAGAACTGCTTGAACAGCTTCTTCATTCCGGCTTCGTCCCTAGTGACGTTGGGATAGATGTCAGTCCAACTGCCTTCAAGGTACACGTTGCCCACAATCGCCGGGCCGCCGTGTCCAGGCCCAGCGATGTAGAACATGTCGAGGTCATACTTCTTGATGACCCGATTCAGGTGCACGTAGATGAAGTTCTGGCCAGGCGTCGTGCCCCAGTGTCCGACCACCAGCGGCTTTACGTGCGACAGTTTCAGCGGTTCCTTCAGCAGCGGATTGTCATAGAGATAAATCTGGCCGACCGACAAATAATTAGCGGCGCGCCAGTAGGCATTCATTTTGTGGAGCAGTTCCGGGGAAAGAGTTGGGGAATTATCACGGGGAAGTTCCAGCGAAAAAGTTTGTGTCTTCATGGATCAATTCTCCTTTTTTGAACTAAGGCCGAGAACGCAACAAACCAACTTGGCGATCATGCGCTCTTCGTCCGTGCGAATGACACGTACCGCAACCCGGCCGGACGCCGTAGAAATAACCCCCTCATTGGCTGCGTTTTGTTTTTCCTCTAGTTGGATTCCAAGAAATCCCAGCCCCTCGCAGATCCGGCTACGAACCGTGGGCGCGTTTTCTCCGATGCCACCGGCAAAAACCAGTGTGTCCAGGCCGCCCAAGGCCGCCGCGAATGCGCCGATCCATTTCTTGACCTGGTAACAGAACAGCGCGACCGCTTCTGCCGCCCGCACGTCCTTGGACTCTCGGTCGAGTAGATCTCGCATGTCAGAACTGGTGTCGGAGATTCCGAGAAGTCCGGACTGGAAGTTAACCATCTCGTTGAATTGCTTTGCGCCCATGTTTTCAGTGCGCGACAAGTACCAAACCAAGCCGGGATCAAGATCGCCCGAACGGGTACTCATCGGCACCCCAGCGGTCGAGGTGAAACCCATGCTGGTGTCAAAGGATTTTCCGTCACGGACCGCCGCGAGACTTGCACCATTGCCCAGGTGGCTGAGGATGACGCGGCCAGTTGTTGCCGCACGGTCGCCGAGGCGCACGAGTTCTTCCGTTAGGAACGCGTACGACAATCCGTGAAATCCGTACCGCCGCACACCTTGTCCCTCGTAACGGCGGGGAATCGGCAAAAGCTGCGCGACCCGCGGCAGGTCGTGGTGAAAAGCCGTGTCGAAACATGCTACTTGCGGCAGGTCAGGAAATCGCCGATGAAACGCCTCAGTCAACAAAATCTCCTCCGGCAGATGCTCCGGATCGAATGGACTGAGTCGATGTAACTCCTGAATCAATTCCGCAGTGATTCGCTGCGGCTTGTAATACTTCGGCCCGCCATGCACGACGCGATGTCCTACCGCTGCCAAGGCGGTACTCCCGCTGCGTTCCTCCAGCCAATCCATCAGCACGCCCACCGCAACGGTGTGATCCGGCGCCGCCACTATCCGCGAAAGGTTGTTGGCCCGATCCTCACCCTTCACCCGGAAGGTGGCCTCCGGCAGTCCAATCCGGTCGATCGCACCTTCCAGAATTCGTGACAACGAGCCACCGCCCTCGAATAGCGCGAATTTGATACTCGAGGAGCCTCCATTGACGGTCAGGATGCGTGAGTTAGCGAAATTCATAGATCGTTCGACTTTCCGTCCATATCCGATCAAAGCTAATTTCGCGCACGTGTGCGCTGGCATTACGAACGCGGCCGAAGGAGAGGCGGAAGGAAAACAAGTATGAGGTTGCCGTTAGAACTCCCAGAAAATACGCGCCCGCGGGCAAGGTCTATCGAGTCAACCTTTCCTGTAAGCCACGCGGAAAATCTAAACCCCCGCGGCGGATACCTTTTCGCCAGAGTGCAGCGAGAGCTGGACCGGATGGCTGTCGACTCCGCCGCGTTGAAGCTCTTCGACGGTTTGATCGGCTTCCGTCTGCGTCGGATACATTGCGACAATTGAATTTTGTGTGGACATTTCAGAATCTCCCTCACGCTGGCCTTCTCAGCTCAAAAAACCAAATGCCAACCTGAAGTGTGACAGTGTGATACCCAGGAAACTGTTTCGTTTCGCACAGTAACTGTGAAAGAGCCATTGACCTGCTCCCCGGAGTTTAGTCCACCGAAAATGTAGTTTCTCTGGCGTAAAAACAGCCAGAGAGGAGTTAATACGACGATCCTTTCATGCAGTAGAGGCAGTCACGCACACGTTGTGTTATCCCCATCCATCTCGCGAAGCGCGTGATGGACCAATTGTGGACCACGGTCATGTGGCGCGCGGCTTCCTGGGTGCGACCATTCAGGACGTAACGCCCACGATGGCGAAGGCACTCAGCGTGAATGACGCCCAGGGCGTTCTCATCCCAGGCGTCACCCTCAAGGGACCTGCGTTCCGCCGCCGGCTACCGAACCGATGATGATCACGTCACGATGGCTCTCGTGCGGCGCGTTTATCCTTCCAAATGCATCGCGGCTTTTCGCAACCGTGATCTCTTCGACGCGCGTGGGCGATTGGCACGAGTTACTTTTCGACCTGCACCGTGTAGTCGCTACCTTCCCAGGAGTTGCTATCCGGCCAGAAGAATGTGAATCGGATCGGCGTTTCCTGTTTCGCGGCGATGGGGATGTCTACGAAACTAATTCCGAATCTGGTAGCAGAGGACGCCGTGTCTACGACGGTCGTCCACTCGTCGCGTGTCCAATGCAAATGGAACGCCGAGGGAACCTGAATGCGCAAGGTGTATCCCTTTTTGACAGTCCTCGCATGCCGATTCGGCTTCCATATCTCAAATAGTTGGCACTTCTTGCGGTCTCCAAGATATCGCTGCGCTACTTGTGGGATGCGGTCGAAAACCTGGCCGTCGGATACGGACCTCAGGAGTTTGACGTACTCCGCATGCGCCCACATGAGCGGCATGGCCGACCCGGTGGGTTTGCCGAGGAACATGTATGCGGACGGCAGATCCCGCTCGTCCCAAACCTGCTCTGGCAACAAACCTGTCGGAGAAGCGAAGCCTTCCATCGCTCTGATAAATGGCTTCACGTCTCGTCCAGCGGCAAGTTCAAAATGCGCCCGCTCTCCCGCGAGCAACGGCCAGGCTCGGCCCTGGCCCCATCCCCGGTAAGGACCGCCATCTTCTCGTTGCCCATAACCGTCGTGATTGTAACGATGCCACACCGATCCCGCCGAGGTGTCCGTTTTCAACATCGCGTCGATCACTTTCAGTGACTCCGTGATCAGCGGATCATCCGCTTTTCTAATTCCATAACGAACCAGCTCAAGAAATCCGGCATCGACGATCTCTTTCGCCGGAAATGAATTCTGCGCGCCGTACGGAAGATTCGTGATCTTCAAGGTTCCCGAGTTTGGATCTTCAGCGGGATCGGGATTACCCACATCGTCAGGAAGAATGCGAATGTAATGGCGTCGAATGCCTGGGACCAAAGTTCCTTCCGTGGTCACCGTCCACAAGTCCACGTGCGATTCCAAAAAGTCTGCGTATTGCTCAAGGAACTCCGCAGATCTGGTATCTCCCCTTTGTCTGCAGAAACAAGTCGCGGCTATCAACGCCGCGATGTTCGAAGCTAGAGTAGACGGCGAATAGCCACTGGCTTCCTCCCACCGCTCCTGTTGTGTCACTGGCCCGTGCCGAAGCAAATAATTTGCCGCCTTGAGCACCATAGGATAGGGGTCGAAGTCTATCAAGGCATTCAGCTGGTGGAGCCGCAAGGCGAGCAACACGGGAAAGGCCACTTCGTCCAACTGAATTCCACGCCAGTAGGGAGTTCCGTTCACCCAGAAGTTCTGCGCAAAACCACCGTCCTCTTGCTGCGAAACCGCCAGATAAATTAGCGCTCGTAGGGGGGTGGCGCTTTCACCGGCGGCCAGCAATGCCGATGCACTGTTGACCATGTCGCGAGTCCAGACCAAGTGGTATCCGCCTTGATCCATATCGCTCCGCGCTTCGCCCCAAGGGATGGCCAACGAAGCGATCAGCGCTCCTGGATAGGACTTGTCTTCGTGAGCGAGCAGCAAACTGAAACTGCTGTGGTACAAATTGCCTTTATCACATGAGAACTTTTCCAGCGGAAGCTGGTGCGCGCAAGTGCGCTCCCACTGGTCTTGGTATCGTTTGTGGTGCTCAGCGAAAGAAATTCCGAGCGCCTGCAGCAGCGTGGCGATGGCGTGATGCTGGGTATCGCCGAAGGCTAGTCCCAGGGTGAATTCGCGGTTTGTTTTTAGGTCGAGCTCCCCAGTGAGAGCTATATTCCCGTTTGTCGCGTGGTCAAACTCCCAGTCCATCTTAAAATCATGAGCTATATCGGTCCAGCCATCGCTCCGACCTACATAGCCGCACGATGTGCGAATAAAGGGTATGGTGGCCACCAGTGCCAGCCACATGCCGTCTTTCTGGGCCATCAGAATCTTGCGGCCATCGAGCTCCGCAACGTAACCATTGTTGCCCCATCCTCCAACTTCCAGGTGAGGAGCACACAGCGCGTATAGGTGGAGATTGGAAATGAAATCCTCGTCGCCGGTAATCTTGGTATGTTGCAAAACGCACGAAAGATGTGGTGCGGTGATGACTTCCTTCACAATCGTGTACCGGCCGTCGGGCGCTGAGTTCGTGCACCGATACCCCAGAGCATGATCGGAAAGGCGCTCGAATCTGGATTTGAGGTGACGCTTCTCTTCGTGGAAGAAGGTCTTGCCGTCCGTCACCAGGTATTGCAAGTCGCGAAGCTGTGGGCGATCCACCGTCGGATGAAAGACCTCGGTGATTATGCCGTTCCACAGCGTGAACCAGATTTGGCTGGAAGCGGAATAGGCGGTTCCGACCCCGTCCTTAGCGCCATTGGTCCAGCGAGGTTGAACACCAGGATGCCCAAATGCGCCATTCTTACTTTCTACCATCATCATTTATATCTCCTGTTGTCCGGCTTGCTCGTTCCGTCAATGAATCAGTGGAGCGAGAGCGATACACGTCAATCCCAATAAAAAGAACAAAAACATCGTCGCCAGCAAACCCTTGACCCGGCTTCCCGAGCCGCGAAATTCCTTCCACACAAAAATCCCCCAAATCGCGGAGATCATCGTATTGCCCTCGCCGAGAGAGAAGGACGTGGCCGGCCCGATCATCGGTACGGAAGAAGCTACAAAGTTGGCAATCGTGCCCACGCCCCAGATAACTCCGCCTAAGATTCCCCAGACATGTAGAGTCAGGTGGCCCTGGAAATAATCCTTCATTCGCAGCGGCCCGCCACTTATCGGGCGGCGCATCAGCCCATAGTTCATGGGAAAATTGGCGATCACGGCGCCCAAGGCGAAGACGAAATATACGGTGTAGGGTCCTAAATGACGCGGCCCTGTTAACGCCTTGGCAACGAAAGGATAGAAAAGGCCAACAGCCACGCCACAGGCTAGACTAAGTCCAACCCCTTTTTTACTTGCTTTCCCGCCTCCGGATAGGCCGCGATACGCGAATGCATCGAACAAAATGGCGATGCAAATCAGCGCAATTCCACCGAAGAGAAGTAACGGATTACCTTTCGGCAAGATGCCATAGTTGATGGTCGCCCCAATCACTAGCGCCAGGCCAGCTCCGATCGGAAACGCTACGGCCATGCCCGCCACGGAGATCGCCGCGACCAGCAGCAAGTTTCCGAGATTAAAAATCACGCCCCCGAAAAAAGCCTCTAGCAGGCTCTGCGCACTCGCGTTACTCAAATTGCAGAGAAAACTTTCGGGCGAAGACGGATTCGTGTTTCCGAACGTTAATCCAACCGCCAGCGCACAAGCCAGCAGGCCGCAAATGTAATCCCAATAGAACAATTCGAACCGCCAGTGCGCATCGATTTTCTGTGTGTTTGCCCAGCTGCCCCAACACAGCATGCTCAGGAGCATGAGCGCGAGCGCAGCCGCGTAAGTATGTGGGACAAACAATCGTCACCTGACCATTAGTTGGGTGAAGAGTGTGCTGCGTACCTCACCGGTAATGCTGAGTCTGTCGCTGTCGCGCGATCGGAACTACCTCTTCGTATTTATTCCGCAATTATTCCACCACCCAAATCGTTAACCCTTTGCCTCGGCGGACGAGCTCTTCGGCAGGGTCTCCATCAATGAGCTCTTTTAGCCACGAGAGCGATTTTCTGCCGATGACCACGGTGTCGCATTGGCGCGCCCGTGCCAGGCCCAGAATTTCCTGGCTGGCCCGGATGCCGTCCACGAGGTAACAAAAGTGCGCTTCAATTCTCGCTTTGGTAATCCCAGACCGCTGCAGAATAGCGTTCGCGTGATCCAAGGTGCGCTGTTCCGTCGTAGCTTCTTTCGTGTTCCATCGTGACTTGTATGAGCGAACCCGCTCTTTATCCGTGCCGCGGAACTCAACCAGTTGCGTAGGAGGTGATCCGAGACTGTGTACCAGGCAAATCTGGAAATTCGCCCGCCCCGCGGCCATGCGGGCCACGTATTGCAATGCTTTTGTCGTCGCGGGTGATTCATCGACAACAATTAGCAGCTTGTTGTTTTTCATCTGTTTGACGTGGCCTACCTTCCAAGGTTAAGCCGGGACCAATTTACTAGCGCCGTTGGTCTCTTCAAGGGTGATTTCCTTGGGTTTAATCGCGCGGTCTTGACCCAATCCCATCGTCAGCGCGGTCATTCCCGCAAGACCTCCCAATTCCATGGTCTCGACGGCCGAGCTGGGAACGATGACAATTGTGGAGTTCTGTTTCAACCCTTCATACAGCATGTTCATGGCTCGCAGATGGAATGCCACTGGATTGTTCGCGTAGGTCTTGGCCGCTTCGCCAAAACTCTCCGCCACTTGGCGCTCGGAATCTCCGAGGATCACGCGGGCCTGACGCTCGCGTTCGGCCTGCGCCTGCATGGACATGGCATTTTCCAAAGCCGAAGGAATCAACACATCCTTAACCTCCACCGAAATCACGTTGATGCCCCACGGCTCGGTGCGCTCATCAATAATTTTCTGCAGGATGCCGCTGATTTTGTCGCGGCCTTCCAGCATTTCCGACAACATAGTTTTGCCGATGACGTCACGCAAGGCCGTCTGTGATGCCCAGCTAATCGCGCTCTGGTAATCCGCTACGTCCAGGGCCGCTTTCTTGGGGTCGATAATCTTCCAAAACAAAACCGCATCTACATCTACGGGCACGGTATCTTTCGTCAAGGTTTTTTCGGCCTTGAACGAACTGGTCAACACGCGGGTATCGATCCAGTACGGAATGGTATCGATGAGCGGGATAATCATGAAGAATCCCGGTCCCTGGAGAGACCGGAACTTGCCTAGACGCAAAACCACCGCTTTGCTCCATTGATCGGCAACCTGAATCGCGGACGAGACTACCGAGGCCAGGAGCACCGCGCCTCCCAACACCCACACACCCTCAAAGTCAGCAGACACTCGGCGAATCGCGTATGCCACGACAGCTCCTGCGGCTACGATGACCACGAACACCAATAACGGAAACGAACCGTTTTTCCTCATCTCATTCACCTCTTTTCGATTTCGAGATTCTGCAACTCATTCCGCGCAAACCGTTTTGACTTTTGCTCGACCACCCTTCGCGGTCTTCTCATCCTGCAAATCATCGGTCATTTCCTCGAGCAGGCTGGCGAACCCTCCGGGACGGAGCGCCCGCTCCCCGAGGCATTCTTTTCCATCATCGATTGCTGGCAGCCAGAAGCAAGAGTTCTCGACCGGCAAGCAGAGAAACGCCGTGATCGACATCCCGACTAGCGTCAAAAGAAGACTGAATCCGGTTCCATCCGCGAGATGAGTGTCGCTTAGGACCAAATCAAACGTTTAGTCAACCAAGCGCTTGCGCGCAGATCGCAGGTCATCCACGAAATGGCATTGCAGCCCCCAGCTCTCCAACCGTTCCGTAAGGTTCGGAGAGCTGAGTAACCCCCGCCCCACCAGGAGTACCTCCGTACCCGAGAGCGTCATTTGTCACCCCTCAGGTATGTAGTTCCACAGGGAGCGCTCGACGCGAACGCGACATTCCGCGACGAGCGCAATCCACGGCTTCCGGCGTACAGTTCAGGACTTGGCGCTGGTCTCGTGCGCATACCCGCTAATTTCATGCAGCAGTGGTCGCGCTGATACCGGAACAGCTATTTTCCCGTCAAGAATCTCGTGGCGGTCGACATCATGCCCGTACATCGCGGTGTCTCCGCTCTTGTCGGCTTGTACCACTGCGCCGTCCAGGCTGACGCCGGCGAAAGCTCCCTTGGTTCTTGAGTACGACAGAATCTCGGCAGCCAGTTTTACGTCGGTGCCGGCAGCTGCATTCCGCCCCACGGGCCCCGCCGCTACAGAAGCGTCGGCGCCAAGCTTGAATTTATCTCCGAGCAAACTTTGCAAGGCGTGATCGTTCATGAATAGCATCACGAGGTCCGTAGAAGAGCCCCCGATCTGATATCCCACGCTTCCGCCGTCAATCGCGATAAATACCGGGGCGCTCCAGCCATGTCCCGTGCGGCAGGTTGCTAGTCCTCGGCCGTAGTTGCCGCCAAATATGAAAGCGAATTTCAAATCTCCTGGAATGATGGCGATGCACTTCGCCGATGCCAGCAGACCCTGCGGAATACCCTGATCCGGTGTGTTCATGATCTCCCGGAAGACTTCAGCAGCTTTGTGCGTTCTTTTGACGTCATCCTCGTGGTCCGAGGCCACCGCGGGTAGGGTCACAACTAACGCTAACGATACGCAGACAACAAGACGCTTCAACATTTTCTTTACCTCTTTCAAGTTTCGGTCCACTCGCGTGCGATACTGCTTCATGGATCTCGAATTCAATTCGTGAATCGCGGGGACTACGCTCCAAAGCAAAGTGTTCGCCCATTCCCAGGTGCGTACTTCCTGTCTTTAATCCTCATGTTGGTCCGCTTAATATCGGATCAACGATTTACGTTGCTTGCGCAATCTTAGATCCTGTTAATCAGCAAGACTGTTCCGAAAGAGACATATTGCGAAGTTAGGCCCGGATACGCCAAGAACGTGCCGCGCGGTGCCAGCACGTTCTTTTTCACTTAAGAGCAGCTCGTACTAAGAATTCGACGTGTCCGAATCTATCGGCCGACTGAACTGCGTTGTGGTTCGGCATTCGCGGGCGGTTAGCGAAACGCACTTGATTCATTAACTGCGTAATTCTGGTAATCGACCGTGAGTGTCTCCCTGCCGAATATCCTGACCGCCGAAACCGCTGTTTCTCGCGAGACAACCCAGAATCCATCGATCTTCTGATAGCTCCGCTCAAAATCCACCCGCTTGACCCAAAACGATGGGTTCTTCGCAAGATGGCCCGTGATTTTCACGATGGCGAAGTCCTGCGTGTCGATCCAGATCGTTCCGTCGAACAGGTCCGTTTCCTTGCGTTTCGGAATGGCGTGAACCACGGTGCACTCAGAGTTGCCGATTCTGTCCAGGGCCACGAGTTCGAAGGTGTAATTCTCCGGAGTGATCAAGCCCTCCGCATCTTTTTTAGCTCGTAGCCTTGTCTGTTCATCTTTCATGAGTTGGCGAAATACGCGCTGCCGCACCAAACCTGACCCTGTTGCGGAGGTTCTGACGAAGGTTTCTGTCGCTGGAGCTTGGTACTCCATGAGAACCACCTCCTGCGCAACCACCTCCCCTTTCTCGTTATGAACCTCGTAAGTGCGAACGGCAGACACCCGCTCTAAGTGATCTGCCTGCCAACGGTGGTACACGCTCATTTTGGAAAACAGCTCTGCCGTGCGTTCTTGTCCGGCGGCGGAAGAATCACGCGGCCTTGCTGCCTCCATGACGTTCTCAGCCGCCTTCTGAGGATGCGCAGAAGGATTCCCGACTGCCAGCATTCCCATCAAACACAGGCACCTCGTGATGAACGCAACTGCAGATCCCATACCTAATCTCCTGCCGATATCCTCGGAAGCTTCGCGGAACGGCTAACGCACGAATCGGGAGCGGATTCTGTGTCCCGACCCCATCACACGACGGGGAAGTCAGCGGCGCGGGCGGGAGGCGCACACAATTACGATCCCGCAAACGAGCGCGATGGCCCCCGCCACTGGAATTACCGGATTCATCCTCTGCGATCCAGCGTCCTGAACCATGAGTCGTATGGGTGATGCGAAACATGCGAGCGAAACGATTCCCAGACCGATCAACGTGATGCCCGCAATCAACAGTCTTTTCATGCGATCTCTTCCGCTGAGCGGGAGCCCTGGTGCGGGTTTGGCCACCTCATCTGGACTTTCGAGAGCTGACCGCAGAGCTGGTTCCAGAACAAAACTAACACTCTCGAAAAAGCAGCACTGTCCTCAACAGGACACTCTTACATTTTCCCGCCGTGACGGGCAGTTCCTGTGCGGTTGCTTGCATGAGGCCTGGTGATCGATCCGACGCTGGTAATCGACAGGGAGAGTTCCATAGTGTCCGAAACCGCACAGTTTCCGCGCTCTCAATCTGCCAGAGTCACTTTGGTACTCACCTTTTTTATTTGGGCGAACTGGTGGTACACGAGGAGATTTTCACATGTCCACAGAAAACTCGGTTGTAGCAGTCTATCGTACGCACACGGAAGCGGATGAAGCGGTCAAGGAATTACAAAAGGGTGGAATCGACATGCACAGCCTGTCGATCGTCGGGAAGGGGTACCACAGTGACGAGCATGCCGTGGGCTACTACAACATCGGCGATCGCATGAAATATTGGGGCAAGATGGGTGCCTTCTGGGGCGGTTTTTGGGGTCTGCTGTTTGGGTCGGCCTTTTTCATGATCCCGGGTCTCGGTCCAATCCTGGCGGCGGGACCCGTTGTTGGCTGGATCGTTGCCGCCCTAGAGAGTGCAGCAGTGGTGGGGGGAATCAGTGCCGTCGGAGCCGGACTCTATAGCATGGGCATACCCAAAGACAGTATTGTGAAATATGAAACGGCACTCAAGACCGATCAATTCCTGCTCATTGCACATGGTTCCGCTGCTGAAGTGGCGAAGACGCGGGATATTATCGAGCGCACTGACCCGGTGCACTTCTCTCTGCATTCTGGCGCCGCAGCCGCAGCCGCAGCCGCCGCGAAGTAGCTGCTCGCCGAGGCGCAAGGGCACGGCTACATCCATGAGCCTTACCCTTGCCCTTCTATCCAGCCTACTGCAGCGCCGTAGATCGCCACGAAGTTGTTAACCTTTGCCGTTTTTCCCAACCATCCCGTCTCGCTCTGGCTCAGGGAGAGTGTCTATGGAAGTCAAAGCCACGACGGACAGGAAAGGCTTCGTGTACCTCGCCGCCGCCATTTCGGCTCTCGGCGGATTGCTTTTTGGCTATGACATCGGTGTTATCTCGGGCGCCATTCTCTTTATCAAAACGGATTTCTCCCTTTCTCCCGGCATGGAGGAGATTGTCGTCAGCTCGGTCCTGCTGGGTTCCCTCTTGGGAGCGTTGGTCGGGGGAGCTTTGGCCGATCGTTTGGGGCGCCGGAAGCTACTGATAATCACTGCGGTTGTTTTTGTCTTCGGCGCCATCGGCGCCGCTCTCTCGCCTGCAACCGTCTGGCTAATCACCGCCCGCGTCGTTGCCGGAACCGCGATCGGCATCGCTTCCTTTGTAGCCCCTCTCTACATTTCCGAGATCGCACCGGTTGCGATACGAGGCAAGCTCGTTTCCATTAATCAGGTGGCCATAACCAGCGGGATTGTCATTTCCTATCTCATCGATTATGGCTTCGCCGGCTCTGGGTCTTGGCGATGGATGTTTGCATTGGCGGCCATTCCGGCGGTTGCATTTGGCATCGGGCTACTTTTCATTCCAAACAGTCCGCGTTGGCTCGTCCACCGCGGGCACCAGGACCAAGCCCGCGCCGTACTGGAGCGTATTCGCCGCCACGAAGAGGTCGAATACGAGCTCAGTCAGATCGTGAATAGCGTCGGCCAGCAAAAGGGCAACTGGTCGGAACTCCAAAGTCCACTATTGCGGCCCGCCATGATCGTCGGGATTGGTCTGGCTGTTGCACAGCAAGTGACTGGCATCAATACGGTGATCTATTACGCGCCTACCATTTTAAGATTCGCTGGCCTATCCTCGGCATCGGTGGCCATTTTGGCCAGCGTCGGGGTCGGAATCGTCAACCTTCTACTAACAATCGTTGCCATGCAATTAATCGATCGCGTGGGCCGTCGCCCGCTACTTTTGCTGAGCTTGGCCGGAATGACTCTCGGTTTGTTCGTACTGGGCCTCGCCTTTTCCCTTTCGCAATTGTCCGGCAGTCTCGGCTGGATTGCCGTGGCCAGCCTCATGGTCTACGTCGGCTCTTTCGCTGTTGGGTTGGGTCCTGTCTTCTGGCTGATCCTTTCCGAGATTTACCCCTTGCGCGTCCGCGGGCGGGCCATGAGTGTCGGCACGGTCGCCAATTGGGGCGCCAACTTGCTCGTGGCTTTATCATTCCTGACGCTTACTCGCGTTCTTGGCAAACCGGCCACCTTCTGGTTGTACGCCACCATCAGCGTAGGAGCTTGGCTCTTTGCTTTTTACCTGGTACCCGAAACCAAAGGGCGTAGCCTCGAGGACATTGAAGAGCACTGGCGGATTAAAAAGACTTCCCCCACAGCCTAAGGTCCTACGCTTTTTTGTGCAACGCGTTTTTCTACTTTCCTCGCGCGGCAAGGCGACTAACAAACATTGCCAAAAGTTTTCTAGCTCATTTTGGAGATGGTTTTTTTTCACGACTTCAATTTCATTGGTGCGCGTTGGCAGCCGCCTGGTTACTTTGCCCCTTCACCTGCGCCAGCAGATTCTCGTCCTGCTGTTGTACCGCGGCCGGCAGTTTCGCGTACTCCATCTTTTCGGCCTCGCCTTGCCCTGGCCCTACGATGTATTCGACAAAGTCCCTGACCGCCTGCCCTTTTGCTGCGGTCTTTCCCGTTAGGGGAACAAGGAGGAACGTAAGGCCCGTGATCGGGTAGGCGTCTTTCGCGGTTGCTGGCGCATCGACGATGGGCGCGCGAACATCTTTGTTGAGTTCCACGCTAAACGCATCAATAGCGGCCGTGGCGCTCGCCGCACTTGGCAAGATCCAGTTCCCCGCGCGATTGCGTAGCAGGGCCACCGGCAGATTGTTCTGCGTGGCGTAGATCAGCTCGACATACCCAATTCCGCCCGGAGTGTTTTTAACCACCCCCGTAACACCCTCGTTGCCTTTCCCTCCCAGACCCACCGGCCAATTTACGGATATGCCCTTTCCTACCTGTTTTTCCCATGCAGGACTGACTTGCGCCAAGTAGGTTGTGAAGATGTTCGTCGTTCCGCTGCCGTCCGCGCGGTGCGCGACAACGATGCCGTAGTTGGGAAGGGCCAAGCCGGGATTGTCTTTCTTGATCGCCGCATCGCGCCAGCTCTTAATTTTGCCCAAATAGATTCCCGACAACGTCTCGGCCGTCAGCTTCAACGGCGTCTTCAACTCGGGCAGGTTGTACGTCATGCACACCGGCCCGGCACTTTCTGGAATTTGCACCAATGGCGGCATCTCCTTCAATTGTTGGTCGTCAAGAGCCGCATCCGACGCACCAAAGTCCAGCACCCCGTCCTTCAGTTGTTGAATGCCCCCTCCACTGCCAATCGACTGATAGTTGATCTGCACGCCCGGATGACTGGCTTGGTAGTCGCCTACCCAATGTGTCATCGCCGGGTAGATGAATGAACTGCCGGCACCAATGATCTGGATCGAGTTTTGCGAGGCTCCCGATTGCGGCTTTGATCCTGAGTTACACGCCACCATTGCCGTCCCGAGAAGAAATGCCGCGGTTAGGCAAAAAAAATCGCGCCGGCGCGAATAAATAGACATAAATGAACCTCTATTACCGTTGGATGCGATCTTCAGAGAAAGATATTGTTACGGAAGTGTGAATACTTTGGACCGCACTGGGGTGTCTTGAATTTTGAAATTGGCTTCCCGTCCAGCAACGCCGGCGGCGGCGAGAAAGGCGTTCACATCGAATGCCCGCGCTGGTTGAATCGCTTTGTCTGTCACTCTCCGCGGGCCTCATACGGACACTTCTAGCGGTGACTGGAATGGCGAAAGCCATGGATGACGTTAAGCGCGCCTACCAGATAGACCCGAACTCTCTTCTCGTGCTGCCATTGTGTGCGATCTTGAACAGACGCCTCAAATCAGGGCCTGATAAATTGGCACTGCGTGGGGTGCAACATCTTGGGTAGGAGAAGATACGCCGTCGCGTCGAAATGCGCCACCAAATTTACTCTAAGGACGGTGTTATGCCTCGCCGCAAGCGTGGCGATTCTTCTCGGTGCATCGACTTCGATTGCTACGAAACGTCCCGCGCCGTCAATTCCGACAGCCGGGACCACGGAGCTCGAAATGCAAGTCCTGCTCGATCGCGCAGGCTTCTCGCCGGGTGAGATCGACGGAAATGTCGGTAAGAACAGCAGCAAAGCCTTGGCGGCTTTCCAGGCCGCGCGCGGGCTGGCACCGGGCTCCCGGAATCGGACGGCCGTGCTCCAGGCGCTCGCTGCCGGTGCCGTCGTTGAGCCGATCGTCTCCTACACCATCACCGCCGAGGACGTGAGAGGGCCGTTCAGCGAGAAGATTCCGAAAGATATGCTGGAGATGTCCAAACTTCCGGGCCTCTACTACACCTCCGTCCTGCAGGAGCTAAGCGAGAGATTCCACTCGGCGCCGGCCCTGCTCAAACACCTAAATCCCAGCGCCCAGTTCGCGGAGGGTGAGCAGCTCAGAGTGCCGAATGTTGCGCGTATCCAGCGAGAGACGCCGGGCGTCGAGCGCGTCGGAATCGCGAAGGTGGTTGTCTCGAAGCAGGCATCGGTGTTGAAAGTGTATGACAGGAAAGGCCAGGTTATTTTTTTCGCCCCTGTGACCAGCGGCAGCTTGCACGCTCCGCTCCCCTTCGGAAATTGGAGGGTCACGGAGGTCCGGCGATACCCGACCTATGACTACGACCCCGACTTGTTCTGGAATCCCAATCCCACCAGTGCTAAGGCGATAATCGCCGCGGGCCCGAACAATCCGGTGGGTGTCGTGTGGATTGGCATCAGCGATCCCCATTACGGGATTCACGGCACGCCTGAACCTGGGGAAATCGGCTATTCCCAGTCCGACGGGTGTGTGCGGCTCACCAACTGGGACGCCAGCAAACTGGCCGGCTTGGTAACTACGGGCACGCTGGTGGTGTTCGAGGAATGAGCGAGAGCAAAGATCGATGAGGTGCGTCCATATGTGGATTTGCATGATTTGTCTCCGGTGCTTCGACGCGCCGCATGGTCACGCGAGATGAATGGTCTTCGAGGGATGGCCCTTCAGCTCTGCGTTCTTATCTCTTTTCTTCTCCTGGCGGTTCTCGCTTTTGGCGGGGCCTCTTCCATTCTCGAGATGACTCCGCCCATCAGTGGCCTCACGCTCGCAAACCTGCGAGATACCTTCGAGGAAATTCATAACGGACATCGGCACGAGGCGATCGATATTATCGAGCCGAGGGGAACACCGGTGCGGGCGGTGGTACGCGGAACCATTCAAAAATTGTTCCTCAGCATACCGGGCGGCAAGACCATCTACCAGTTCGATGAAGTGGGAGAGTATTGCTACTACTACGCGCACTTGGATCGCTACGCGGAAGGGTTGCACGAGGGAATGTCGGTCCAGCCTGGAGACATCATCGGTTTTGTGGGTTCGACGGGAAACGCGGTTGAAAGCACGCCACACCTACATTTTGCCATCTTCGCGTTGGGGGCGGAAAAGCGGTGGTCGCGAGGGACGGCCGTGAACCCCTATCCTGGCTTGGTCGCCGCAGTGAAGCGAGCCAATTGAGCCACAGACCTCATCTCTCGGCAGTTGGCCTCGATACCACGGAGTGGAGAAAACCATTCCAACTACGAGGGATTTCCAAAAAAAGCATTTCTCCGAACTCCGGTTCAGCTCAATGCAATGTGTATTTGGGCGGAAACTCTCTCAATAGATTGTTGGGTACGCTGGAGAATCGAATTGTCGGAGACTGAATGGCGGAGAGGGTGGGATTCGAACCCACGGTACGGTTTCCCGTACGCTCGCTTTCGAGGCGAGTACTTTCAACCGCTCAGTCACCTCTCCGCGGTGGCCGGTGCAATTTTATCGTAACAGAGCGTCACGTTTCCGGGCAATCCGCGTGGTTCACCTGGGTAGAACGGCGTTGATGTGCGTGGCCGCGGATTGACGCGCACACGGTCGCGGATCTGTAAACGCGACGCCAAGCTCTAGCGCCTTGCGGCAAAAAACGCCTGCAGCAACGCCACCGACTCTCCCGCGAGAACTCCGGTGGTAAAGGGCACCTGATGATTCAACGCCGCATGCTCCAGCGCGCTGAAACAGGTGCGCACCGCTCCACCCTTCGGGTCATCGGCGCCGTAGACCAGCCTTCCGACGCGCGCCTGAATCATCGCGCCAGCGCACATAATGCAAGGTTCCAGCGTCACGTACAGCGTCGTATCCGCCATACGATAATTGCCAAAATGCCGGGCCGCGGCGCGCAACGCCACAATTTCCGCGTGTGCCGTGGGATCACAATCGCGAATGGTGCGATTCCCGCCGCGCGCAACGATTTCTCCGTCGCGCAAGAGCACGGCGCCAATCGGCACCTCACCAGCGGCCGCCGCCGCGCGAGCCTCTTCGAGCGCTTCCCGCATGAATTGGAGATCCGCTTCCACGTGCATTGCATCAAAGATTAGCATCCGTGCGAACGCCGCGCCTAGCCGCGCAAATGGCGCTCCAGAAAATCCGTGGCGCGAAATCCCGCGGTTGTCACACGCGGCTCAACTATTCGCGGTGCTTCCAAAAATCCGCGGAGCTCATCACCGGAATCACCTCAAAGTCCACCAAATCCTTCCAGCGCTCCATCCAACCCTCCAGTAATTCAGCGCGCGCCGCCTCCATAATTTGAAAACACCGGGCACTCCGCGCATCCACCCAACTCGCGTGATACACCACGCCTTCCGGCAGCATGCGCCCTTGACTTTTGAATCGCGCCCCAATCGGCCGCGCGTCGCCGTCCTTAAACCGCTCGATCACCATAAACAACATGCACCCAGTCTACCCCACGCGATTCCACAGCGCTTTGCCGCTTTGCTTGACAATCCGATAGCCTCGCAAGAGACTTACACCTCGCACAAAAGCTCCAAAACGAAGTCTGCACGGAACTTCGCGCGCCGGATTTTTCCGCGCGCTGGGAAAAACGACAATCATGGAACTGCGAAAAGATCCCATCACGCAAAGCTGGGTGGTCCTGGGCCAGCGCGAATCCCTCGGCGAATCCCAAGCCTGCCCGCTGGACCCTGAAATCGTCGATAAACTCCCGGCGATCCACTCCTATCCCGCCGAGGGTACCTGGCAAGTTCGCGTCATTGCCCATCCCGATCCGCTCTACCACATCGAAGGCGAAACCGCCCGCCTGGCCGAAGGCATGTACGACAAAATGGGCGCAACCGGGGCTCACGAAGTGGTCATCGAGAGCCGCCAGCACGAAAAACACATGTCGCAATTCAGCGACGATGAGATCGACCGCGTCCTCTCCGTCTGGGGCGCGCGCATCTCCGATCTTAAAAAAGATTCGCGCTTTAAATACGTCAGCATTTTCAAAAATCAAGGCACGCTGGCGGGAGAAGAGTTCGCCCACGCCCACTCGCAGATCGCCGCCACCGTCTTCGTGCCCCGGCGTATCAAGTACGAACTCACCGCCTCTCACGAATGGTACAAAGACAAAGAGCGCTGCATTTTCTGCGACATGGTCCGCCAGGAAGAAAAATCCGGCAAACGCATCGTCGATGTGCAGGGCGACTACTACGCCCTCTGTCCTTACGCTTCGCGCGTGCCCTATGAAACGTGGCTGATGCATCGCCGCCACAATCATCTGTTCGAGCAGCCTCGCGCGGGATCGAATCGGCGACACCTCGCCGCGCTCCTCGGCCGGGTTCTCCGCCGCCTGGAAAAAGTCGCGCCGGCCTTTCACCTGGTGGTGCACACTTCGCCCAATACTCGCAGCAAAAAGGGAGAGCTCGCGGGGTACTGGAAGACGCTTGCCGACGACTACCACTGGCACATCGAAATCATGCCCATCGTCGAATCGCGCAGCAAGTCCTACAGCATCAAAGAGGTCTATTTCAACTCGGTGCTTCCCGAACAAGCCGCGGAAAAACTTCGCGCCCTCGATCCCAATTCTTGAGCGCCGGGTTCGCCCGATTATTCAGAATCGCGGTTTTTTTGGATAGCGATTGGTTCGGAGGACGGAACTCGCGCTCCCGCAACGAAGCTCGGCACTCACCTGGCTTCAAGCCGGCAAATAAAAGCAATCGGGAATGCCGCGTTATTTTTTAGCAATGGCTACCGAGGCGCTGGTGGTTTCCCAATTGAGGTGCAGGGTGCAGCCGGCTCCGGTTTTGTCAAAGGCAATGGTGAAATTTTCCAAAGCGGCCGGCAGAGGAGTGGCGGTCATGTCGATGCGGGCGAAGTCGCTGTCGGCGCCGGGGTAGGGAACTCCCCACTCGCCAGTTTTCTTGCTGATGATCAGGATCCACTTGTCTTTATCTGGAATCGTGAAAAGCGTGTAATGGCCGGCAGGGATAGTTTTGCCGCCCACGGTCACGTCGGTGCTGGCGACGAACGTGGTAGCCTCGTTCGCTCCGGCGCGCCAGACTTCACCGTAGGGCACCAGGCCGCCAAATATTTTGCGGCCTTTGGCGCGAGGGCTCGAGTAGGCGATGGTGACGGTGTTGCCGCCGCCGAGGTCGCACTGAGCGGTCGCGGCCGGGCTGGGACGTGACTGCTGCGCGGCGTGTACGCCCATAAAAGCTCCCACCGCGAGGGCGCAAAGCGCCACGAGTATGGCAAGATTTCTCATTTGGCCTCCCCTATTCCAATTTAGCCCAGTCTAGCGAATCGCTGAAGAAAGTCCAGGGCTGCGAAATCCGCGAGCCGGCGGCGGCCAGGGATCGGAACAGCCTGCTGCCACAGTGAGCGATTTTGGCGCCGAACGCAAGAGCATGCCGTGCCGTTTCCGATGGGCAGGTAGAAATGGATTTCAGAACTACCATTTTAGTACTCAGCGTTGATGCGGATGGCGACGCCCTGCATCGACGGATATTCTTGCTACGGTGCACGCACGATCGGGCCCGCACGGAATGGAACGCGGAAGGCGTGGCCTGACGAGCGACAGAACGGAATTAAGATGGCGACATCGCAAAATATGACTCCCACCTGGAAGGAAGAGATCATGTATCGAGTGCAGAGGTTTCAAACGGCCGCGCGCGAAGGCGGGTTTGTCGTGGTGAAGGGTTCGGCGGAGGGCAGCGTCCTGTGGCTAAGGAAAAGCAAATTGGATGACGGTCGGGAGACGCATCAACGGATGTGCGTGGACCGGCTCACAAATAGCGCCACGGTGTATTGGATGGATGTACCCGGAAAAGTGATCTCGAAGACGTTTCGGGGCGTCGTGGCGCTGCAAGAATGGCTCAAGTCAGAACCGGAAACATGTCGCGCAACGATGACATTGGGTACTCGCGCGAGAGACTCGAAGCGGAGCGCCAAAGTCAGCCTGTCGCCGCGGACTTTGACCGTTCTCAAGGCTCGGTGACCCGGCTGAAAAATTCTTATAGAATCCCATTTCGTGCGACTTGCGTTCGAGGTCGCGTGCGCACCAGGTGTTGCGAATTGGGTTTTATGGAAAAGCCATTAGCCCCTCCGCTGCGCGGACGGCAGGGACATTTCAGGCTGGAGTCCGGGCATCATGGCGATCTGTGGTTCTCGCTTGAGACGTTATGCCTCCAGCCTCGCGTCATCCGTCCCTTGGCTGCGCAACTCGCGGCACAACTCAAGCAGTACAAAGTCGAAGCGATCTGCGGACCGCTGGTTGAGGGCGCGTTTGTGGCGCTGATGGTGGCGCTCGAACTGGGTTGCGATTTCGTGTATGCCGAACGATTCCAGGACACCACTCGCGACGGATTGTTTCCCGTGGAGTATCGCCTGCCGAAAGCTCTACAGCCGAGCGTCAAAGGCAAACGCGTCGCCATCGTCAACGATGTGATCAATGCGGGATCCGCGGTGCGAGGGGTCTTCCATGATTTGCGGGCGAACGGCGCGGAAATACTGGCGATTGGCGCACTTCTGGCCCTGGGAGACGCCATTGTGCACTTCGCCGACGAGCAACGCGTGGCGCTAGAGCTGCTGGAACGCAGGGCCAACAACCTTTGGATCCCCGAGGAATGTCCGCTGTGCGCCGACGGCGTGGCGCTGGAGATCGTGGGTACGTCGTAAAGAGCGGCCACGCATTGTTGCCCATAACCGTTGGCAGGCAGAAACTGCGCGGTCGAGAGGCGCTCGCGGTTCTTTACACATTTGTAAGAATTGTGTTAGCCTTGAGTAGTCGAAGAGAAAAGAAAAAAATCAGGGAAACGACGGAGACGGGCACTTGAGCGCAACGAAATCAGTGTTGATCGAACAGTTCCGGGCCCATGTCAAGGATACGGGCTCGCCGGAAGTGCAAATCGCGCTTTTGAGCGAGCGGATCAGCTATCTGACCTCGCATCTCAAGTCCCACGTGAAGGACCATGCCTCACGGCGCGGCTTGATCATGATGGTGAACAAGCGGCGGCGTTTGCTGGACTATCTTAACCGCCGGGACCCGGTAAGGTACCGCGAGATTGTCGATCGTCTTAGTTTGCGCAAGTAACCGGCTATTGTGGCCGGTTTTTTTGCGTTTTCGCGCAATCACAATTTTAGAGCAGCTTCCGGGGGATTTGCGGAAGCCGGCTTTCGTGGTGTAGTTGTTCCAGCGTGCTGGTGGATTCCGCTGGGCTTTCTCCTCTCTTCTTCCAGATGAACGTTGCCGAAGTGTTTGGCCGGTGCGCCGCTTGGCGGTGCGCGGACCTGTATAGCTGCTCCGCGAGAACGCGGAGCCAAAGGAAATGAATTATGTCTGAGAAAAATGCGATACCAGTGCCATTTAGCGTGACCGTGGATGTGGGTGGACGTCCCCTGATTTTGGAGACGGGAAAAATCGCGAAACAGGCGAATGGCGCGATTGTGGCGCGCTATGGGGATACGGTGGTGTTGACCACCGCTTGCATGGCTACGACCATGAATGACCGCGACTTTTTACCGCTGACGGTGGACTATCGCGAGAATACCTATTCGGCGGGAAAAATTCCCGGAGGATTTTTCAAGCGCGAGGGCCGGCCTTCAGAAAAGGAAGTTTTGACCTCTCGATTGATTGACCGGCCGATGCGGCCGCTATTTCCCGAGTCCTGGCGCAATGAGACTCAGATTGTGGCCATGGTGCTGTCCGCGGACAGCGACAACGATCCCGATGTGATTGCGGTGACCGGCGCTTCGGCAGCGGCTTATTGCTCGGATCTTCCATTTACCACGCCGATTGCGGCGGTGCGTGTCGGGCTGCTGGATGGAAAGCTGGTTGCGAACCCCACGGTGACGGAGCAGAAGAAGAGTCAGCTGAACATCGTCATTGCCGGCACGGATACGGCAATCGTGATGGTGGAATCCGGCGCCCTGGAAGTCTCGGAAGAGGCGGTCGTGGAGGCGCTGGAATTTGGTCACGAAAATATCCGAAAGATTGTTGGAGCGATTAAGGAGTTGCATGCGAAGGTCAACCCCAAGAAGGTGACGGTTGCGCCGCTGCCGTTTGACGAGGCGCTGTACAAAGAAATCGACAAGAAATATGGGGCGAAGTTGCACGATGCTTTGGACACGCAGAAGCATCCGAAGAAAGAAAGCTATGAACTGGTGGATGCGCTCAAGGCGGAGCTGAAAGCCTCGATTCCGGAAGAAGATGAAGAGAAGCTGACGCTGGCGAAGCGGGCGTTTGAGAAATTGCGCGAGACGATTTTCCGCGACGATGTTTTGAATAAGAAGCGCCGTCCGGATGGTCGCGCGTTTGACGAGATCCGGTACATCTGGTGCGAAGTGGGTTTGTTGCCGCGCGTGCATGGTTCGGCGCTGTTTACCCGCGGCGAGACGCAGGCGCTGGCGACGTTGACGCTGGGCACCAAGGAAGATATGCAGCGGCTGGACCTGCTATTCGAGCACGACCAGTTCAAGCGTTTCATGCTGCATTACAATTTCCCGCCGTTCAGCGTGGGCGAAGTGAAGTTCCTGCGCGGTCCGGGACGCCGTGAAATCGGTCACGGAGCGCTGGCGGAACGCGCGCTGATGAATTTGCTGCCGTCGAATGAGTCGTTTCCGTACGCCATGCGCTTGGTTTCGGACATTCTGGAATCGAACGGGTCCTCGTCGATGGCTACCGTATGCGGCGGTTCGCTGGCGCTGATGGATGCCGGCGTGCCGCTGAAGGCGCCTTGCGCGGGCATCGCGATGGGTTTGGTGGTCGAGAACGATAAGAAATACTCGATCCTCACGGACATCGCGGGCGCGGAAGATCATTACGGCGACATGGATTTCAAAGTGGCCGGAACGCGTGAAGGCATTACCGCGTTGCAGATGGACATCAAGGTGCTCGGCGTCAGCATTCCGATGATGCGCGAAGCGTTGGCGCAGGCGAAGAAAGCGCGTCTGCAGATTTTGGACACCATGGAAAAGACGCTTAGCGCGGGCCGCGGACAGATTTCTTCGTACGCTCCGCGTTTGTACAAGCTGAGCATTCCACAAGACAAGATTCGCGATTTGATCGGGCCGGGCGGAAAGAAAATCAAATCGATTATCGAACAGACGGGCGTGAAAATCGACGTGCTGGAAGACGGCACGGTGCACATTTTCTCGACCAGCGGAGCGGGTGGCGACGCGGCGTTGCAGATGGTGCGCGACGTTACGGCCAGCGCGGAGATCGGCAAGACGTATCTGGGCAAAGTGGTGCGGCTCGCGGAGTTTGGCGCGTTCGTGGAACTTTTCCCGGGCACGGATGGCTTGCTGCACATCAGCGAAATTTCCGAACATCGCATTCGCGACGTTCGCGACGAGCTGAAGCTTGGCGACCAAGTCCTGGTCAAGGTGCTCTCCATCGAAGGCAACAAAGTGCGGTTGTCGCGCAAAGCGCTCATTAAAGAAGCGCGCGAGAAGCAGCAAAAGAGCGCGAGCGCGGCGGGAGTCGGGACGGGCGGCGACGGCGGCACGGCGCACCACGGCAGCTCTGAACACGAGGCTGCGGGTGGGCAAGACGAGGGTGCGCCCATCGGGCATCCAGGTGACGGCGAGTAATCTGCTGTCACGCACCGAAAGGATAAAAAAGCCCGGCGCAATTGCCGGGCTTTTGTTTTTTACGATCCTCTACAGAAAATTAAGCTTGCAAGGCTGCGACTAGTGGGTGGCGCATGCCGCTTTGGTTTGGTGCACGGCATCGAGCGCGCCCCAGAGGGCGTCCAGGGCTTCGTTGGTGGTGGAGAGAGTTTCGCCATCATCCTCGGTGGCGTTTTCGAGCAGCCAGTTGCGCCAGGCGGCGCGATGCGCTTTGTCAGCTTCTTCGTGTACCTGGAAATAGGCCAGCGCGTGCGGTTGCGTGATGTTGTAAAAATTCCGGAGGCCGGCGATTTTGGTGGTGGCGATTTCCGGGACTTGGGCTTCGTAAGCGTACAGGGCGGCTACCGCTTCGGGGATGGAGCGGTCGCCGCAGATTTCGCGGAAGGTTTGCACGACATTTTGCGTGCCGGGGAGCGACGGGCAGCAGGTGATGTCGTCCTCGTCCACGCCCAAGGCGGCCGCAAAATCGCGCCAAAGTTTAGGGTGCGAAGCGGTGGGGTTTTCTTCTTCCGCTAGATTCTCTTCCACGATTTGCCGGATCGGGCCTTGCGTGCGGGCGGCAAGGACGCGCAGGTGCTTCGGGAAAGCTTCCACATGACGGTAATACTGGGCGGCGTAGAGTTGCAAGGCTTGCCTGCTTAGCTTGCCCGCTCGCCAGTCCTGGTAGAAAGGGTGATTCAGAAGACTCTTACCGGCGATGGCTGCGTCGATTTGGTCGAGCACATGGATGTTTCCCATAAGGCCTCCGGGGGCGCGGTTGGCGGAATCGCGCGGTCCAGTTCGAGGGGCGCATTGTAGCAAAGTTTCGCTCGAATTGATGTAGGTACCGGAGAAGAGGGGCAAAGAGGGGTTGGAAGCCACCCTCAATAGGCCTCCCGTAGAGCTAGAAACCCACTCTCCGGGCGGGAAGTTAGGTATGACGCGAACTCACCTGAGCTCTACCGGCTGGTGCCTAGAGGTTGCGACGAACTTCCCGGATGTACCCCCGGATTCGCGAAAGGTTGTGAGTATAAAGGGAGTTAAAGTACCTTTGTTTTCACAACCTTTCGCAAGTGTTCATTTTGCAGGGGTTAGGGGCGCAT
>Ga0302324_100002635_pt1 | contig 41115 bp, 33 predicted proteins | sample Palsa_T0_1_FD_201949 | JGI IMG/M metagenome (GOLD analysis project Ga0302324, IMG submission 201949) | Peat permafrost microbial communities from Stordalen Mire near Abisko, Sweden - Palsa_T0_1 | ecosystem: Environmental > Terrestrial > Soil > Palsa > Peat permafrost | place: Sweden: Abisko...
GCCCACCACCTCGGCGTCCAGCTCCCGGCCGTCGGCCAGGACGACGTGAATGGCGGAGGCGCCGCGGATGACATGGTCGTTGGTAACGATGATGCCGGAGGCGTCGATGAGCACGCCGCTCCCGAGCGACTGCACCGTCCGGCCCTGGGAGGGGCCGCGCCCGGTGAAGAGCTCCTCCATGGTCGAGCCATGGAGGTGCTTGTCCACCGCCTGCTCGGTGCCGATGAAGACCACCGCCGGGCTGACTTTCTGCACCACCTCCACCACCGCCGAGCGCCGCTTGCTGATGTCGGCCTGCGCCGAGGCGGCCAGGGCCAGCACCGCCAGGGCGCAGACGCCCCGGGTGCTCGCCCGCAGCGCTGAAGGCCGGTGCGCAGTCAGGCGCCGTTCTCCCAAACCAGCACCAGCTTTCCCACCGAGGCGTTGCTTGCCATTCGCTTCAGCGCACGGCGCACCTCGCCTGCCGGGAAGACAGCGTCCACCACCGGCTTCAACTCTAAGGCGGCGAAGCCCGGAAGCACCTCGGCTTCGAAGGCTCTGGCCAGGGCGATTTTCTCCTCGAGCGGACGGCTTCGAAGAAGCGTCCCCAGAAGGTGCGCCCGCTTCCCCATCAGCTGCCGGAGGTCGACCTCGGCCTTGACGCCGTCCTGGGTGCCCACCTGCACCAGAGTGCCACGGTAGGCGAGGCAAGCCAGGGACTCGGCCAGGTAGCGGCCCCCGACGAGGTCCAGCACCACGTCCACGCCCTGGCCAGAGGTGAGCGCCAGCACCCGGTCCGCGAAGCGCGGCTCGGCGGCGTCCACGACGAGGGGGTGGAATGGGGCGATGTCCGCGCAGCGCTGGAACTTCTCGGCAGTCCGGGCGGTGCCGATGGCCTCGCCCCGGTAGCTTCGGACGAGCTGCAGGGCGGCCGTCCCGACGCCGCTCGCCACGGCGTGGATGAGCACCCGGGCGTGCGCTCGAAGGCCTCCCTGCAGGACGAGCGCGTCGTAGGCGGTGTAGAAGGCCTCCGGCACGGCGGCGGCCTGCTCGAAGGTGAGCTCCGCTGGAATCCGCAGCGGCTCGCGCTCCTGCGTCACCAGGCGAGCGGCGAAGGCCCCCCCGCCCGTGAGCCCCATCACCCTGTCCCCCGGCTTGAGGCGCTGCACCTTTGGCCCGGTGGCGACGACTGTGCCCGCGTACTCGAGGCCTGGAATGTCCTGCGGGACGTCGGGCGGCGGGGGGTAGCGGCCCAGCACCTGCAGCAGGTCCGCGCGGTTGAGGGCCGTGGCGTGTACCTGGACGAGCACGTCCGCCGGACCGGGAATGGGCTCCGGGGCGTCCGCCAGCTCAATCCCGTCTTCGTTCCCGGGACGGAGGATGCGCAGGGCCTTCATGGTTTGGCGTCCCGTTTAGCACCAACCGGCGAGGGTAGCGCTGGCGCCCTGTCGGCGGTTTTGGTTATGGAGGGTCCGTCCATGGCTGCCGTTTGCCCGACTTGCAGCAAGCCCGCCCCGCCGCGGCCCGAGAACCCGAGCGCCCCCTTCTGCTCGGCGCGGTGCCGGCAGGTGGACCTCGGACGCTGGTTGGGGGAGGAGTACCGGGTGCCGGACCGCTCGCTCGATTCAGAGGAGCGTCCACCACCCGGCGCCTCCGAAGAGGACGAGAGCACCCGCTGAGCTCCATGGCCGGCTACGTCGACTTGCACTGCCACCTGCTTCCGGGGGTCGACGACGGCGCGCGCACGTCGGAGGACTCCCTGGAGATGGCCCGGGCCCTCGTGGACCTGGGCTTCAGCGCCGTCGCGCCGAGTCCCCACGCCCGGCCCGAGTTCGCCTCGGCGGAGGTGTGCGCCGAACGTCGGGGCGCGCTCGAGGAGGCCCTGGCCGCGGCCTCCATTCCCTTGCGCCTCTATGTCAACGCCGAGAATGCCCTCATCCTCGACGGCTTCCTCGAGGGCCTGGGGACGGCCAGCTCCCGTCCGGTGAATGGCGGCCGGTACGTCCTCGTCGAGGCCCCCTACCACGCGCCAGTCCCGGCGCTTCCGGACCTCGTCTTCCGCATGGTACGCCGTGGCGTCATCCCCCTCTTCGCGCACCCCGAGCGCTGTCAGGAATTCGAGCGCCCAGGGCGTGCGGCGGAGGTGGTGCGGCTCGGGGCGCGACTTCAGCTGGACCTGGGGGCGCTGGTGAATCGCTACGGGCCGGGCGCGCGGAGGCTGGCCCGGACCTTCCTGGAGGACGAGCTCTACGCCGTGGCGGCCACGGACTTGCACGGCCCGGTGGATGCCCGGGTGTGGGTCGGGAAGGCGCTGGCCGAGCTCGAAGCGCGGGCCGGCGCCCCTGCGCTTCTGGCGCTTCTGTCCGAGCATCCGCAAAAGGTGCTGCTCGGGGAGGCACTCCCGTGAAACGGGCCCTGAAGCTCGCCGCCAGCCTCGCCGTCACGCTGGCCTTCACCGCCTGGGCGTTTCGAGACACCCACTGGTCGGAGCAATGGGCGAGCCTCCAGGCGGCCCACTACGTCTGGCTGCTCCCGTACCTCGTGGTGCTGGCGGCCATCCATCTCTTCCGGACGCTGCGCTGGGGGTGCTTGCTGTCGGGACTGGCCCCCGTCCCGTTTCGGCCGCTCAACGATGCGAGCGCCATCGGGTTCATGATGCTCCTCGTCCTGCCGTTCCGGCTGGGCGAGTTTGCCCGGCCCTTCCTCATCGCCCAGAGGACGACCATCCGGCGAAGCGCGGCCATGACGAGCGTGGTCCTGGAACGGATTACCGACGGCGTCTTCGTGGCGCTCCTTCTGCGTGGGCTCCTCTTCTTCGTCCCCCACGGCGCGCCGGACGTGCGGCTGGTGCGCATCGCCGCCAACGTCATGTTCGCCATCTTCTTCGGCGGCTTGCTCTTCCTGCTCTTCGCCGCCTGGCACCACGACAAGGCGGTGGGGATGGTCCGCAAGCTGGTGGGGTGGGCGAGCCCCGGGCTGGCAGAGAAGGTGGCCGGCATCGTCGATGCCTTCGTCGGGGCGCTCAAGCAGCTCCCTGGACGGAGGCAGCTCGCGGCCTTCTTCGCCTACACGGTGGCCTACTGGGCCATCAACGGCTTCGGCATGTGGCTTCTGGCCACCCGGGGCTTCGACCTGCCGCTCAGTCTCTTCCAGAGTTACGTGCTGCTCTGCGCCCTGGTGGTGGGGGTGATGATTCCGGCGGCCCCGGGGATGATGGGCACCTTCCAGGCGGCCATCCGGGTCGGGCTGGCGCTGTTTCTGCCGGGCGAGCTCGTCCGCGGCGCCGGGCTGGCCTACGCCAACGTCCTCTGGCTCTGCCAGACGGGACAGCAGATTGGCTTCGGGTTGCTCTTCCTCTCCCTCGACCACCTCTCCTTCAGGGACGTCGCGGGCCGCCTCGAGCGCGCCGGGGACGTGACGGAGCCGCAGAGGGGCTGAGCGCGGGGCGGACGGGCAGGGCAGGGGCCAGGACGGGAGCTGGCCAGGCGCGGAGCGCTCTTGGCCCCGCGGGGGCCTCTCCCTCGCTTACAGCTGCTGGTCGAGCCAGGCCAGGACGGCCTCGCGGATGCTCTGCGGCGGCTGCGTCAGCGCCGGCGCCGGGAGGCTTGGCCTGACGGGTCGCCCGTGAAAGTCGAAGACGAGTAGGGGGCGCTCGGAGGGCGCCGCGGCCGTCGCCTGACGTCGAGCACGTGCGGGCATGGCCACCGGGCTATTCCTCCTTGGGCGCGGCGTCGTACTTGCGGAGCAAGTCATCGACGGCTTCGCGGAGGTATTCGCTCTGGGCGATGCGGGTGCGGCGCGAGAGCGCCCGCAGACGGCGGACGTCCTCCTCCGTCACCAGGACGTGGGTACTGACGGTGTCGTCGTTCTCGACGACGTCCGGGGCTGTGGCCTGTGTGGCGGCCGACGAATCGGGCATGGCGGACTTCCCTTCTCTTGGGGCGTCGCGTGGCCCGCTACAGCGAGTCACGGGCCTGTGCCCCGATGAGCAGGGATGGTCGAGCCGGCTATGGGACCTGTCAAAAAAAAGGGCTGCACGGACGGCCCGGCGCCCCGTCCCCGGTGGCCGCGAGACGCCCGGGACGGGCCCTGGGGGAGGCGAAGACGTCTTCCTTCAGCCCGAGGAGGGGCCCTTGGGCTCGAGCTCATCGAGCCAGAACTCCCCCGGGGAGCGGGTGCCCTGCGCCCGCCGGTCCTTCTCCTGGGAGCGAAGCTGCACGCGCCGGATTTTCCCGGACACCGTCTTCGGCAATTCGGTGAATTCGATGGCGCGGATGCGCTTGTAGGGGGCGAGGCGCTCCTTGCAGAAGAGGAGGATGTCCCGGGCCGTCTCGGCCGTGGCCGGCACGCCCGGCTTGAGAGCGACGAAGGCCTTGGGAAGGCTGGTCCGCACCGGGTCAGGGCTGGGCACCACGGCGGCCTCGGCGACGAGGGCGTGCTCGATGAGGGCGCTCTCCAGCTCGAAGGGGCTGATGCGGTAGTCGGAGGACTTGAAGACGTCGTCGCCGCGGCCCACGTAGTGGAGGTAACCCTCGGCGTCCAGCGAGGCCTCGTCGCCGGTGCGGTAGTAGCCGTCGGCCATGACGGCCCCGGTACGCTCCGTGTCGTCGTGGTAGCCCACCATCAACCCAAGCGGCCGAGGGGAGAGGCGCAAGGCGACCTCCCCCTCCTGGGCCTCACGGCCCTGGCCGTCGAGGAGCACCACCTGGTAGCCCGGGAGTGGGCGTCCCATGGAGCCGAGGCGCACCTCCTGGCCAGGCGAGTTCCCCACCAGCGCCGTCGTCTCCGTCTGCCCATAGCCGTCGCGCACGGTGAGCCCCCAGACGCGGCGCACGCGCTCGATGACTTCCGGGTTGAGGGGCTCCCCGGCGCTCACCAGCTCGCGCAGGGCGCCTGGCCTCGGCCCCAAGTCATCGAGAATCATCAGCCGCCACACGGTGGGCGGGGCGCAGAAGGTATTGACGCCCACCTTGTTCAGCCACTCGACGGTGCGGCGCGCCGAGAAGCGCGCCTGCTCCAGCACGAAGATGGTGGCGCCGGCATTCCAGGGGGCGAAGAAGCTGCTCCAGGCGTGCTTGGCCCAGCCCGGCGAGCTGACGTTTTGGTGGATGTCCCCTTCGCGAAGCCCAATCCAGTACATGGTGGAGAGGTGGCCCACCGGGTAGCTGGCGTGGGTGTGCAGCACGAGCTTCGGCTTGGCCGTCGTCCCGGAGGTGAAATAGAGCAAGAGCGGGTCCGTGGCGCGCGTCACTCCTTCGGGCCGGAAGCTTGCCGGGCCGGCCAGTGCCTCCTCGTAGGGCGTCCACCCGGACGCCGTTCCAGACACGACGAGCCGCGTCCGCACCGCATCCAGCCCGGCGAAGCGCTCGGCCACGCTGGCATCGACCACGGCGTGCTTGACGTCGCCGCGCGCCACGCGCTCCTCGAGGTCCTTGCGCGTCAGCTGCATGGAGCAGGGGACGAGGACGGCGCCGAGCTTCATCGCTGCCAGCACCACCTCCCACAGCGGCTGGACGTTGGAGAGCATCACCAGGAGCCGGTCGCCGCGCGCCACCCCCCGGCGGCGGAGGTCGCCGGCGAGTCGGCTCGAGCGCTCCGAGAGCTCGGGGAAGCTGGACTTCACCTCGTGACCCTCGTCGTCGGCAATCCACAGGGCGGTGCGGTTGTTTCCGCGGGCGTAGACGTCGAACCAGTCCAACGCCCAGTTGAAGTGCACGAGCTCCGGCCAGGCGAAGCGCGCCACCGCCGCCTGGTAGTTGTCCCGCTCCTCGAGCAGGAGGTTGCGCGCCTGCAGAAAGGTGTCCGTCGCGGCCATCCGTCCTCCCGAGCAGCCTCTCTCCTCGACTGCGGGAGGACACTACCAGGAGTGGCGTCCGCGGCAGCCACCACCGGCGGTCTCTCGGCGCGTGCCGCGCGGCGTCGCGGAAAGCGTCAGTTGACGGCTGAGGCGGAGACGGCTCGCAACGGGCTGAGCACTTCCCGCACCCGGCTGGCAAGCGTCTCCGGGGTGATGGGCTTCTGCAGAAATTCCGCGCCAGCGATGTGAGCGCCATTGGCATGCGACGCGCCGCCGATGTAGCCGGACATGTAGAGAACCTTCAGCGTCGGGCGGGTGACCACCAGCCGCTCGGCCAGCTGCGGGCCGCTCATGCGTGGCATGACGACATCCGTGAGCAGCAAGTCGATGGGTTCCTTGTGCTGCTCGCAGACGATGAGCGCATCGCCGCCGCTCGGAGCCTCGAGGACGATGTAGCCGCACTTCCTGAGGATGGCGCACACCAGGACGCGAACGCGCTCCTCGTCTTCCACGACGAGGACCGTCCCGGAACCAGGCAGGATTTTGCCCTCCACGGCCTTCTCCGAGGGCCGAGGCGAGCTCGGGCTCCGGGCCACGTTGGTGACGGGGAAGAAGGTCTTGAAGACCGTCCCGCCGCCGGGCTTGCTGAAGGCCCAGATGGCCCCGCCGCTCTGCTGGATGATGCCGAAGACGGTCGAGAGGCCGAGGCCGGTTCCCTTGCCGACTTCCTTGGTCGTGAAGAAGGGCTCGAACATGCGCGCCTGGGTCGCGCTGTCCATTCCGATTCCCGTATCGCTGACGGCCAGCATGACGTGTGGCCCGGGCCTGGCGCCGGCGTGGTCCAGGGTGTCGCGCTCGCTCAGCAAGACATTGGCCGTTTCGATGGTCAGCTTGCCGCCGGTGGGCATCGCGTCCCGGGCGTTGACGGCAAGATTCATGATGACCTGCTCCATCTGCCCAGGGTCGACCATGATTTTGAGGAGGGTGGGGCCGGCGACCGAGACGAACTCGACGTCCTCGCCGATGACCCGCCGGAGCATCTTCTCCATCCCGGCGCAGACGTCGTTGAGGTCGACGATTCTCGGCTGCAGCACCTGCTGACGGCTGAAGGCCAGGAGCTGCCGGGTGAGGCTTGCCGCCCGCAGGCCGGCCTCGCGGATGGCCTCGAGGTCTGCCCGCTTCGGGTCCCCGGGCTCGAGTCCGTCCGCCAGCATTCGGCTGTAGCTCAGGATAACCGACAGGAGGTTGTTGAAGTCGTGGGCCAAGCCCCCTGCCAGGCTCCCGACCGCTTCCATCTTCTGCGACTGGCGCAGCTGCTCGGCGCTCTGGCGGAGCGCCTCCTCGGCCTCCTTGCGCTCGATGGAGTGTCGAATCACCCGCTCCATGAGCTGGGGCGTGATGTCGCCCTTCACCAGGTAGTCCGCTGCGCCGGCCTTCATCGCCTTCACGTCGACGTCGTGAGCTCCCTTTCCGGTCAAGAGAATCATCGGACCGCGGAAGCCCTCGGCAATCGCCCGTTCGATGAGCTCGAGCCCGCTGTCCGGGCCCAGGCGGTAGTCGACCAGACAGACGTCGTGCTTGTTCCGAATCTCCACCAAGGCCACGTCGAAGCCTCGGACCCAGACGACTTCGAAGCTCGTGCGTCCGTAACTTTTCAAAAGCCTCCGCGTGAGGAGGTAATCCTCCTCATCGTCCTCGACCAGCAACACGCGGATGGGGTCGTCGTTCACGCTGGGGTTGGCTCAAACCCATTGGGAAGCTGCACGATCTGGAACCAGTACTGCCCAAGCACCAGCATGACGTCCGCCAGCTTGGACAGAGAGACGGGCTTGCTGATGAAGGAATTGGTTCCGAGGTCGTACATCTTGGCGATGTCCTGCTCGGCCTTGGAGGTGGTCATGACGACGACCGGAATCCGCCGCAGGACGGGGTCCGCCCGGATTTCTGCCAGCGCCTCGCGCCCATCCTTTCGGGGCATGTTCAGGTCGAGAAGGATGAGCCCTGGCGTTGGCGAGGACCCGGGCTCGGAGTACTGGCCGCGGTGGTGGAGAAAATCCACGAGCTCTTCACCATCCGCAACCATGTACAGCGCGTTCGCCAGGCGATGCTTTTCCAGCGCCTTCCGCGTCATCTCGCGGTCTTCCGCATCGTCATCAGCCAGCAGAATCACAATGGGCTTCTCGACGGACGTCATTGCTTCACTCCAGTCTTCTGAAAGAGGGGCATGGTGACGACAAAGGTCGAGCCCTCGCCCGGGTGACTGCGAGCGGTGATGGTGCCGTTGTGGCGCTCGACGATGCGGCGGCAGACGGCCAAGCCGATGCCAGTGCCTTCGTAGTCGCCCCTTCCGTGAAGCCTCTGGAAGATGGTGAAGACCCGGTCGAGGTACTTCTCATCGAAGCCGATGCCATTGTCGGCGAACGAGATGCGGCAGGTGGCCGCAGTCTGGGTTCGACCATTGGCGTCCGGATTCGTACCGAGGCTGTCGATGATTTCGGCGCTGACCCGAACCACGGGCGGGACGTCCTTCCGGTGAAACTTGAGCGCGTTCCCGATGAGATTCTGGAAGAGCTGGCGCATCTGGGTGGAGTCGCTGGCCACGGTGGGCAGCGTGATGACCTCCACCTTTCCACCAGTCTTGGCGATGCGCGTTTCGAGGTCCGACAGCACTCCGGCGACGACTTCGTTGAGGTTGACCGGGACGAAGGGCTTGCCCTTGGAGGAAATCCGCGAGAATTCGAGGAGGTCCGAGACGAGCGTGGTCATCCGCGTCGCCGCATTCTGGATGCGGTCGAGGTAGTTGCGGCCCTCGTCGTTGAGCGTCTCCGACTGCTCCTCGATGAGGCAGCTGGCGAAGGCCTGGATTTTTCGAAGCGGCTCCTGCAGGTCGTGCGAGGCGACGGTGGCGAAGTCGCTCAGCTCGCGGTTGCTTTGCTGGAGTGACGCCGCGGATGAACGGAGCTGCTCCTCCGTCCGCCGGCGTCCGTCGATGTCCGTGCAGGTTCCGAACCAGCGAGTGATGGTTCCGGCCTCGTTTCGGACCGGCAGGGCACGCGTCAGGTACCAGCGGTAGTCGCCATCGTTTCGCTTGAGTCGGTACTCGATTTCGTAGGAGTCCCCCGTCTGGATGGCGGAGTGCCAGCGGTCCATGGACTCCTTGAGGTCATCGGGGTGGACGACGTCAGCCCAGCTGGCGTCGCCGCCAGGCCCCTCAATCCGTCCGGTGAACTCGTACCAGCGGCGGTTGTAATAGTCGAAGTAGCCGTCGGGACGCGCACCCCAGACGATTTGAGGCATCGCGTCTGCGAGCTCGCGCAATTGCCGGACGCCATCACGGAGCGATTGCTCGGTGAGCCTCCGCTGCGTGATGTCGCTGTGAATCCCAGCCCACTCCCGGATTGTTCCGTCTTCGTTGAAGACCGGCACGGCGCGGGCCGAAAAATACCGGTACTCGCCATCATGGCGCCGCAGGCGGTGCTCGTATTCGCATGGCTCGCGCGCTGCGACCGCCCGCTCCCACTGCCGCTGGTCGGTCGCGCGGTCATCAGGGTGCACCGCATCGAGCCAGCCGAGACGCTGGTATTGCTCCAGCGTCTGTCCGGTGTAGGCAGCCCAGCTCGGTTGTTCGCCCACCATCTCGCCCTTGGGGTTTCGCGTCGAGATGACCTGGGCCAGCGCCACGACCAGCGACTTGTACCGGACGAACTGTAAGCGCAGCTCCTCCGCCGCCCGCTCGGCGAGCTTTCTCTGCGTGATGTCGCTGTGGATGCCGGCCCACTCACGAATCGTCCCGTCGTCGGTGAACACCGGCACGGCGCGCACCGAAAAGTAACGGTACTGGCCATTCCGCCCACGCAGACGGTGCTCATACTCGCAAGGTTCGCGGGCGACGACGGCGCTCTCCCACAACTCCAGGTCCATCGCCCGGTCATCGGGGTGCACCGCCTCGAGCCATCCGTGCCTCTGGTATTCCTCGAGCGTCTGCCCGGTGTAGGCCGCCCAGCTGGGTTGCTCGCCCACCATTTCGCCCTTGGGGTTCCGCGTCCAGATGACTTGCGCCAGGGCCAGGACGAGGGACTTGTAGCGGACGAACTGCAAGCGGAGCTCCTCTGCCGATTGCTCGGTGAGCTTTCTCTGCGTGATGTCGCTGTGAATGCCGGCCCACTCGCGAATGGCGCCATCGTCCGCAAAGACAGGCACGGCGCGGACGGAGAAATAGCGGTACTCGCCGTCGTGGCGACGCAGACGGTGCTCGTACTCGCACGGCGCGCGCGCTTTGACGGCGCGGTCCCACAGCTCGAGGTCCATCGCCCGGTCGTCCGGGTGCACGGCATCGAGCCAGCCGAGGCGCTGGTATTCCTCGAGCGTCTGCCCGGTGTAGGCCGCCCAGCTGGGTTGCTCGCCCACCATTTCGCCCTTGGGGTTCCGCGTCCAGATGACTTGCGCCAGGGCCAGGACGAGGGACTTGTAGCGGACGAACTGCAAGCGGAGCTCCTCTGCCGATTGCTCGGTGAGCTTTCTCTGCGTGATGTCGCTGTGAATGCCGGCCCACTCGCGAATGGCGCCATCGTCCGCAAAGACAGGCACGGCGCGGACGGAGAAATAGCGGTACTCGCCGTCGTGGCGACGCAGGCGGTGCTCGTACTCGCACGGCGCGCGCGCTTTGACAGCGCGGTCCCACAGCTCGAGGTCCATCGCCCGGTCGTCCGGGTGCACGGCATCGAGCCAGCCGAGGTGCTGGTACTGCTCCAGCGTCTGTCCGGTGTAGGCCGCCCAGCTGGGCTGCTCGCCCACCATTTCGCCCTTGGGGTTTCGCGTCCAGATGACTTGCGCGAGCGCCAGGACGAGCGACTTGTAGCGGACGAACTGCAACCGGAGCTCTTCTGCGGCCTGTTCCGTCAGCTTTCTCTGGGTGATGTCGCTGTGAATTCCGGCCCATTCGCGAATGGCGCCGTCGTCCGCAAAGACAGGCACGGCGCGGACGGAGAAGTAGCGGTACTCGCCGTCGTGGCGACGCAGGCGGTGCTCGTACTCGCACGGTTCGCGCGCTTTGACGGCGCGGTCCCACAGCTGGAGGTCCATCGCCCGGTCGTCCGGGTGCACGGCATCGAGCCAGCCGAGGTGCTGGTACTGCTCCAGCGTCTGTCCGGTGTAGGCCGCCCAGCTGGGCTGCTCGCCCACCATTTCGCCCTTGGGGTTTCGCGTCCAGATGACTTGCGCGAGCGCCAGGACGAGCGACTTGTAGCGGACGAACTGCAACCGGAGCTCTTCTGCGGCCTGTTCCGTCAGCTTTCTCTGGGTGATGTCGCTGTGGATGCCGGCCCACTCTCGAATGGCCCCATCGCTGGCGAAGACCGGGACGGCGCGAACTGAAAAATACCGGTACTGGCCATCCCGACCGCGCAAACGGTGCTCGTACTCGCAGGGTTCGCGCGCGACGACGGCGTGCTCCCACAGCTGGAGGTCCATCGCCCGGTCGTCGGGGTGCACCGCATCGAGCCAGCCGAGACGCTGGTATTGCTCCAGCGTCTGTCCGGTGTAGGCCGCCCAGCTGGGCTGCTCGCCGACCATTTCGCCCTTGGCGTTTCGCGTCCAGATGACCTGCGCCAGGGCCAGGACGGCGACTTGTAACGGGCAACCTGGAGACGCAGGCCCTCGGCAGCATCATCACTCTGGATGATTGCTTCTTGCTCAAGCTCGGTGATGCGCAGTTTTCCTCGTGCGAGCTCCGCATCCGAGGTCTTGAGTATTTTCATTTCTTCCCTTCTCCATCACTCGACAAAGGTCAATCGATGCCGGCACGAAATCGGGCGCCACTGGGGCGAATCCCGCTGGCCTCCGCTCGGAGAGCGGAGGAGGTGGGCAGTCGTCGTCGATGGAGAGGGGTTTGGTCCGGCCCGCTTCGGGTCCGTGAAGCTCACTCTACTCTCACTCTTCACTCGGACAAGAAGCAGCCAGTTGACTGCGTTTCTTGAATGTATGGCTTTGGCACACTGTGCTCACAGGCGGGCTCGCGAGCGCGAATCGCGCAGCGACAGAGGGTACGAGCGCGGAAAACTGAAGCACGCTCCCGAGCGCTCACTGTCGAGTCTGGTCTGGCAGACGGTGGAGGTTTTGGAGTTGCCACGAAGGCCCCGAGCCGTTTCCCGGCTCAGGTTTCAAGAAATGCTCGTGCATTTCTTGAAAACCGGAAGCTACGTGCACACATCTCCCGCCGTCCGGGCTGGCGGACCTCGTGGTCTTTGGCGCGAGGCGGCGCGTGACCCGGTGAAGGTCGCAACGGCAATCACCACCGCATTCCGGCCGAGCATGGCGTGCCCGCCGAGGCGTGTGCTTCCGATGCGCGCCGCTACTCGATGGTGAGCAGGACGAATTTGACGTTGATGTTTCTGTCGATGGGCGTCACGACTTTGTCTGCGCCCATCGCCTGGCGGAGCTGTCCGAGAAACCTCTGCTCCGTGAGGGCCCATTTGCGGCCCGGGAGCTGTCCGTACAGCGTCAGCCGGGGAGCGCTGTCCTTGTCCTGCCGCACGGTGTTCCGGCTGTAAAACGTCTCTCCCTTCCAGTCCATCATGTAGGCGGCGATGGGCTCGGAGGGGCGACGCTGGTCGTAGTAGCGCCAGAAGAGGTCTCGCTGCGTCCAGTGGTGGGAGAGGTCCACCCAGCGGCTCCAGCTAAACCAGAGCGCGAAGCCAAGCGAGAGGATGACGAAGGCGGTGAAGAGCTCCGCGCGCGCCCGACGCACCGCCGCCACCACCAGGGCCGCACCGGCCAGGGCAAACGTCCACCCCATGCCCGTCTTCACATTCAGCGGCTGGCGGATGAGGCCGATGAGCGGGTCACCGAGGCCGAGGCGCACCCCGGCGAAGAGGACGACGGCCGCCACCACGCCGATGACGCACGCCCACCACACCACCATGCGGCGCTCCGCGCCCTCCTCGCGGGTGGCGATGAGGAGTGTCACGGCGGCGGCCACGGCCAGGGCGATGGCCCACACCAGTAGCGGGGAGGTGCCGGGGGCCTTTCCGGCGACGAGGGCCGCAAGCCCGGTGGCGCCCACCAGCGCCGCCGAGACGCGCACCGAGGAGCGGCTCGCCTTCTCGTCCGAGCCCTCGAGGAAGAGGTACACCGCCGCGGCCAGGAGGACGGCCGCGAAGACGTCACCGGTACTCAGCACATGCTCCCCGAAGCGGATGGCCCGCGTGTCGAGCTCGACGGGGTAGGGACGCTCGTAGTTGTAGACGAAGAGGTCCGTGAAATTCTTCGGCGTCTCGGCCAAGTCCTTCCCCACCAGGATGAAGAAGACGAGGCCGAGGAGGAGGCTGACGCCGTGGGCGGCGATGCCCTCCTCCCACAAGTCATCGACGAAGAGGGCCAGGAGGATGGCCACCCCGGGCAGCACCGGCAGGACGTAGTGGTGAAACTTCGTCGCCGAGATGTCCACCACGAAGAAGGCGATGACTGTCCAGGCCAGGGCGATGAAGGCCACCCGCGTGCGCGTGTCCTGTGCGCCAAGGCGGATGCGCGCCGCGGCGGCCAGGGCCCCGGGGACGAGCGCCACCCAGGGGAAGATGGCGAAGCCCCCCTGTTCGATGAAGTAGATGAAGGTGCCGCCCGGGGTGGTGGTGTGGACGCCCTCCACCAGCCGGTTGAAGTGGTCGTGGATGAAGAAGCGGAAGGCGAATGTCTTGTTTTCCGAGTCCACCGCCGGGAAGAGGGACAGCGTCAGGTACCAGGGGGCACAGACGGCCAAGAAGACGAGGATGCCGGGCAGGAGGCGCATCCTCGCCATCTCGGCGAAGAGGACGGGCGTCGCGGGCTCGCGGGCACCGGGCGGTGGCGAACGCCGTAAGAGGCGGCGAAGAAAGACACCCGGCCAACGGACGAGCCAACGGGCATGCGCCGAAAGGCTTTCCTCATTCCAGGGCAGGACGAAGAAGCCGGCGTAGAGGGCAAGGATGACGGCCGGCAGGGCCACTCCGAGAAGCCCCTTGGAGAGGGTGGAGAGGGCAAGCAGGACGTAGAAGGCGTACCACCAGGCGGCGCGGTGGCGCGTGGTGGTGTCGAAGAGGCCGATGAGTGCACAGGCCATGGCGGCGATGAGCGCGGCGATGAAAGGGGTGTCCGTCACCGCCTGGCGGGTGATGAGGAAGTAGAGCGGCATGGTGGCCAGCGCGAAGGCCGCCGTCAGCCCCACCCGCCGGTTGACGGTGCGCGCCAGCGCCCAGGCTAAGAGGCCCAGCGCCGCCGCCGAGGCCAGGGCGAAGGGCAGCCGCATCGCCCACTCGGTGTAGAGGGGCAGCCGTCCGTCCCCCCTGTTGACGCCCACCAGCAGCATCCCCGGCACTTCCATCCACATGGTGAGCGGCGGCTTGCTGAAAAACCAGCCGCTCTGGCCGACGTCCCCGCTGTCCTGGAAGGGGTAGACGTAGTCGGCCCGGGCAATCATCTGCCGCGCCACCTCGCCGTAGTGCGTCTCCCAGGGGTCCCACAGTCCGACGGCACCGACGTAGGGGACAAAGACGAGAGCAGCGATGAGGGCCGCGCCCCCCGCGATGCGCCACCCCTCGGGAAGGGCCCGGAGGCGCCGCGTCCAGGGGTGGTGCCACACCTTGGTGCCAAGCAGCGTCTCGAGGACGTCCTGGCGCTTCTCGCTCGCCTCTGCGGAAGCCTTCGTCATGAAGGGCGCGCTTCTACCACTGGAATGACGTCGCACGCGGCCCCGCTTCGGTCTGCCTTGGTGATTCGTAAGCCGCTTTCACCGTAGCGGTTTTCACCTCGACGGCTCCTGCCTCTCACACCTCTTTCGTTCCGCATCCCAGACGCCGCCGCTATCCAGGCAGCTGTCAATCGCAAGACCGTACCGAAGGAACCGAGCCACCGCGCCACCGCGAAGACGCCAGGCCGAAACACCGAGGAGCATGAGGACACAAGCGAGGACCGCGACTGCCGTTGGGACGCCCCTACGATTCATCGGCACTCCAACCGCGAGGTGGACATGGTCATTGCCCTATTCGACGCGACCGGCACGGCGTGGGACGGGAAGCCCTACCGAAACACCTACACCTGGTACATGAAATTGCGAGACAGCAGCATCATCGATGTCATTGCCTTCTTCGACAGCGTCGAGTCAACGACTTCTGGATGCGTGTGGCGCCCGCTCCTTAGGTGTACCGACGAGCCGCCGGGGTGGCCCGCTGCTGGGCGAGACGGAAGCGAAAACGATGAGTGAAAGCGTGTGGCTAGGGTCGGACTTGAACCGACTACCTGCGGATTATGAGACCGCCGCTCTAACCAGTTGAGCTACCTAGCCTTGGCTCTGCGCGGGCTCGTCTACACCAGGACTGGTGTTGTCACCACCTGGAAGCGCCTCGACGCTGAAGGAGGCCGGCTGGGGACATTTGAGTCCGAAGCCTCCGCTCGAGCGGTCGCTGTCGGCCCTGAGTTCCGCGCGCCCAGGGGTGTACGGGTTTCTGCGCATCGGACGGGGTGATTTACCCTTCGCCGCCATGGGATTCGCCCATTCAAGCTCGGTCGGGGCGCTTGTGGCGAGCATCGCCTTGAGCGGGTGTCTCGCGTCCGTGGGAGACACCTCCGACGCAGGGCCCAGCCACGAAAGCACGACCTCGAACTGCAAGCGCGGTCTTGCCTACGGAGAGGCCTCACCCGCGGACCAAGCCGCTCTCGTTCCGGGAATTGGCTGGTGGTACAACTGGAGCCCGACGCCCGAGAGTCCCGTCCAATCGAGCTACGGAGGGCTCGGCCTCGAGTTCGTTCCCATGCAGTGGGGCGGGACTGTCGACGCCGCGACTCTGGCCAGCGAGATTCCCGAAGGCGCGAAGTACCTCCTCGGCTTCAACGAGCCCAACTTCGTCCAGCAATCCAACCTCACACCTCAGCAGGCGGCAGCGCTCTGGCCTCACTGGAACAGGTGGCGAGAAGTCGGGGCCTGAAGCTCGTCTCCCCGGCCGTGAATTTCTGTGGCCCCGCTTCGGCTTGCGTCAACCAGGACACGAGTCCCTTCGACTGGCTGGACGCCTTCTTCGCGGCCTGCAGCGGCTGCGAGGTGGATTACCTGGCGGTGCACATCTACCTGCAGGACGGGACCGGGCTTCAAAACGTCCTCGCCGAGTACGAAGCCAAGTACAGCCAGCCGATTTGGGTCACGGAGTGGGCCGACCTCGGGGCGACCGTCTCCGCCGCGGACGAGCTCACCTTCCTGAAGGAGGCGCTGCCGATTCTCGAAGCCGACCCGCGCGTCTTTCGCTACGCCTGGTTCACCGGCCGCTCGACATCCCAGCCCAGCCTCGGCCTGCTCGCGCCCGACGCCGGAGTCCTGACGGCCCTCGGTGAGGCCTACGTCACGGGCGGAGCCTGCGTGAGAGCCAATCGAGGCCTACGAGGCAACGTCGGGAGCGTTCAGGAAGGTGATGACGACCGTTTCTCCTGACATGTTTCCGGGCGACCCAGCCCGCGCCGCCGCTGCGATCTATGAGGTCGTGGCATCGGAATCTCCGCGACATTGGGTGGTCCTTGGGAGCGACGCGCAACGAAGGATTGGGGCCAAACTCGAGATGCTCCGCGCCGAATTTGAGGCGGGCGCCGACACGGCCGAAGCACCGACTACCCTGGAAGCGCGAAAGCGATTCTCTGACCAGCGCCGGCCGCCGGATCAAGAGGGAATTTGTCGAGAGAATTTCATGAGGGGCGCGCCAGCGCTTCCCGCCCGTCAAACGTCACTCGGGGCTGGGCTCGGCGGCGATGAAGTGCGTCACCTTCGGCTCTCCCCGCGTGTCGAAGCGGGTGACGACGTCCTGCACCATGCGGTCTGCCTTGGTGACGCGCTGGTGCTGGCGCAAGTGTTCCACCCACGTGTCGAGGAGGAAGGTCTCGATGAAGCGGCCCTCCTGGGCGGCGTCCTCGAAGATGGCCCAGTCGAAAGCTCCGTCGCGTCGGCGTTCCGGTGCCAGCTTGATCACCGCCTGGAGGAAGGCATCACGGTTCTCGACCTTCACCAAGTACTCGACGGTGACCAGGACTGGCCCCCGTTCCTTCTCGATGCCCTCGAAGAGGACGGGCTCTGGCCAGTGCATGGACGGTGTCAGGTCCACGCCGACCGCGGTTTGAAGCTTTGCTGCCCAGAGGAGTGGAACCGTCGCGATGGCACCGCCTGCGGCGATGAAGTGCGCCATGGAGAGTCCGAGGCTCGACGCCACCTGGCCCCACACGGCGCTTCCCAGCGCCATGGCCCCGAAGAGCACCATGGAAAACACTGCCAGGCCGCGGCCGCGGACCCAGGCCGGTAGTGACACCTGCGCCGAGACGTTGAGCGTGCCCAGCACGGCAATCCAAGAGGCTCCTGCCAGGAGGCTGGCCGCGAGCGCGGTGCCCGGGTGGTGGGCGAGTCCGTAGAGGAGAAGTGCTGCCGCGGTGCCGCCGGTGCCCGCCGCCATGAGCTTGTCCGCACCGAGCGCCCTCTTCAGGGACGGGAGGGCGAACGCTCCGAGGACTGCGCCAAGGCCGATGGCGCCGAGAAGAACGCCGTAGAGGTCAGCTCCCCCGGCCAGCTGAGTCCGAGCGACGAGGGGCAGAAGTGCCCAGTAGGCGCTGGCGAACAGGAAGAAGCCGGCCGCATGGGCGAGGGTGGCGCGTAGCTGGGGGCTGTGGCGCGCGTAGCGCAACCCGATGCGGATGGCACGACCCAGCTGCTCGGGCGGTAGCTTGGTGCCCACGCGCTTGGGCATCCTCCACCAGAGGAGCGCGGCGACGACGGCCAGGTTGCTCAGGGCGTTGAGCCAGAAGGGAGCTGCAATCCCGAGGTCGATGATGATGAGACCAGCCAGCGCCGGACCGATGGCGCGGCTGATGTTGATGCCCACCCCATTCAGGGCGACGGCCTGGGGGAGGTCCTGACGGGAGACCAGCTGGGGCACGATGGCTTGCCAGGCCGGCGTGGCCAGCGCTTCGGCAACTCCGGACACCAGGATGAAGACGAGGAGCGTCACCGGCGTTGCCCGGTCGAGCCGCACCAGGAGCGCAAAGACGGCGGTCAAAGCGGTGCCTGTCACCTCCATGAGGACGAGCAAGCGGCGCCGGTCGAAGACGTCCGCCAGCGCGCCTGCCGGCAGGACGAAGAGAAACATCGGGAGGTAGGTCGCAACCTGGACCAGCGCCACGATGCGCGCCTTGGGGCTGAGCTCCGTCATCAGCCAGCCCGCGGCCGCACTCTGCAACCAGGAACCGATGTTGGAGACCACCGTCGCGCTCCAGACGACGGCGAAGACACGGTTTCGAAGGGGGCTCAGCGGTCCGCCCACGGATGACGGCGTCGCCGAGTCCGCGGCCGAGGTCACGGGGCACGCTCCATGCGGGTTCCGGAAGGACTCTGAAAGACCAGTCGAGCCTCGTTGCCAGTTCGATTGAGCGATAGCATGCTTCGCGGGCCGCCACACGCGCCGGAGCGGGACGTCAGCCGCTTCAAGCGTCGCGGTTCGACGAGACAAACGCTTTCGCGCCGCCCCTGGGAGTTCCACCATGTCCGTCCCTGAACCTGTGTGGCCCGCGCTCGACTACGCCGCAGCCAAGGACGCGCTCGATGCGTTGCACATGCAAACGCAGGTGGTGGGAAAGGTGAAGCTGGCGCTCACCCGCACCGCACCCGAATGGCAAAACGTCCCGCTCTTCGTCAACGCCCGTGGGCTGACGACGGGACTCTTGCAGGCGGGGGCCACGGGCATCGAGCTGGCCTTCGACCTCGTCGCCCATCGTCTCGAGATTTCCACCACCGATGGTCGGCGGGAGGGGTTCGAGCTGAAGGCGCGCCCCTTGCGCGCCTTCACCTCCGAGTTGATGGCCGCGCTCGCCCGCCTGAAGGTCACCGTCACCATCAACCCCCTGACGGTGGAGGTCCCGAATCCCGTCCGTTGCGATGAGTACGAGGGGTACGACGGCTATGACCCGGCGGTCTCCAAACTCTTCTTTCGGGTGCTGGCGCAGAATGCGACCATCTTCGAGAACTTCCGCGCCGGCTACTGGGGCAAGCAAGGCCCGGTGAGCTTCTTCTGGGGGACGTTCGACCTCGCTGTCGCCCGCTTCAACCTCTTGCCGGTGCCTCCCTCACCGGGGATGGATTCCATTTACCGGGTGGCGATGGACTCCCAGCAGGCGGAAGTTGGCTTCTGGGCTGGCAGCGAGAAGTACCCGAGGGCGGCGTACTACGGCTTCACCTTCCCGAAGCCTCCGGGGATTGAGAAGGCGGCCGTCCGTCCCGCCGCGGCCGGATGGAACGAGGAGATGGGGGAGTTTCTCTTGAATTACGACGACGTCCGGGCCTCGAAAGACCCCGCCGCCAGCATCCTCGAATTCCTGAACAGCACCTACGAGGCCGGGGCGGCGCTCCTCGGATGGGACCAAGCGTTGCTCGGCCGTCGCCCGCCGAAGTAGCCCCTGGCGGCACCTCGAGGGAGGCCACGCGTGAAAGCACTTCAAATCAAAGCCTTCGGCGCCCTGGAAGGACTCGGCGTCGTCGAGCTTCCCGAGCCGGCCAGCACGTCCGACACCGCGGTGGTTCGCGTGGAGGCCGCGGGAATCAATCCAAGCGACCTCAAGAATGTCCTCGGCGCCATGAAGCAGACGACGCTTCCCCGCATCCCGGGGCGTGACTACGCCGGCGTGGTGGAGCGCGGTCGAAAAGAATGGGTGGGAGCCAAGGTGTGGGGCACGGGCGGAGACGTCGGCTTCACCCGCGATGGCACCCATGCTCAGTACGTCGCCGTCCCGGTGAGCAGCCTTCGGCGGATGCCGTCGCATCTCAGCTTCGACCAGGCGGCGACGGTGGGCGTGTCCTACCTGACTGGCTATGCAACCGTCGTGGAGGCGGCAGCGCTCCTGCCCGGCGAGACGCTGGTCGTCATCGGCGCGGGTGGCGCTGTGGGCGCCGCGGCGGCGCAGATTGGCAAGCGACTCGGGGCGCGTGTCATCGGCATCGACAACCGCGAACCCGGCCCCGACGCGCCCATCCGCGCGGTCGCGGAGAGGCTGTTGATCAACGCCCAGGACCCGGTGGCTGCGGCCCGGGAGGCCACCGGCGGCCGCGGTGCCGACGTCGTCCTGGACACGGTGGGCGGCGTTCTCTTCCGCTCGGCCCTCGGGATGCTGGCGCACCGTGGGCGGCTGGTCGAAATCACCTCGACGGGTTCGCGAGAGGTGGCCTTCGACCTTATCGATTTCTACCACAATGAGAGCCGTCTCCTCGGCGTGGACAGCCTGAAGCGCGACCTCGTGGCGGGCGCCGCCATTCTCGGGACGTTGACCGCGGGCTTCGACTCCGGCGACTACCGCCCGTCACCGCTGGGCGCCGCCTTCGGGCTCGCCGACGCAGTGGCCGCCTACCGGCGTGTCGCCGAGGGGGCGCCGGGCCGCGTCGTTCTGCATCCACAGGCATAGGGGCCGGGGGCTTTCTCCCTGCGTTGCTTTTTCCCGCGCGAAGGGGGCGACTGAGGGGTAGAGGAGTACCCCATGGCAGAGAAATTCGTCTCACGTGGCTTCGTCGGCAAGCGCCGCGAGCCCGCGCTCGCCAACCGCGTGCCGCCAGGCCAGTACCTGACGCCCGATTTTCCGGTGCTCTCGGCCGGCCCGACACCGAAGACGGCGCTCGACCGCTGGAGCTTCTCCCTCGAAGGACTGGTGCGCGAGCCGGTCCGCTGGAATTGGGCGGATTTTCTCAAGCTGGCCACGGAAACCTTCGTCGTCGACATTCACTGCGTCACCAAGTGGAGCAAGCTCGACACCCACTGGGGAGGCGTCAGCCTCGACACGCTCCTCCAGCACGTCGATCTCGACCCGAAGGCGCACTTTCTCACCGCTTTTTCCGACGGCGGGTACACCACCAACATGCCCTTGGCCGACGTCGTCCATGGCCAGGCCTTCATCGCCAACACCTACGAGGGCCAGCCGCTCGCGCCCGAGCACGGTGGGCCGGCGCGCCTGGTGGTTCCCCATCTCTACTTCTGGAAGAGCGCCAAGTGGGTGCGGGGCCTCAGGTTCAGCGAGGCCGATGAGCCCGGGTTCTGGGAGTCGCTGGGCTACAACAACCATGGCGACCCGTGGAAGGAAGAGCGCTACAGCGGCGCCTGAGAAGCGCCCTCGAGGCCTCCCTGGACATGGGCTCTCTGGACTGGCAGCTCGGTCGCGTCACCTCCATCAAGGCCGAGACCTCGAGCGTTCGGACGCTGACGCTGGCGCTCCCGGACTGGAGGGCGCACCGGGCCGGCCAGCACTATGACGTTCGGCTGGTCGCGCCCGACGGGTACGAGGCCCAGCGCAGCTACTCGGTGGCTTCGGGACCGGAGCGGGTGGGGGAGATTGAGCTGACCGTCGAGCACCTCGCGGATGGGGAGGTGTCCGCCTACCTCACCGAGGAGGTGGTGGTGGGCGACGTGGTGGAGGTTCGCGGACCGATTGGCGGCTACTTCGTGTGGGAGGTGGCGATGGGAGGGCCGCTCTTCCTCGTCGCCGGAGGCTCCGGGGTGGTCCCCCTCATGGCCATGCTTCGACACCGCGAGGCGCAAGGCGCGCGGATTCCGACCCGTCTCCTCTACAGCGTGGCCGGACCGGCCGACGTCATTTACGGACTGGAGTTGCAGGCCCTCCAGGCGGCGCAGCACGGGCTGGAGGTGGTTTACACCTTCACCCGCACCCAGCCTCCAGGGTGGAAGGGCTATGCGCGACGGATTGACCGGCCGATGCTGTCCGACGTCAGCCGGCCCCTCGGGCAGCCATTCCTGACGTATGTCTGTGGTCCGACGTTGATGGTGGAGGCCACCGCCAATGCCCTGGTGGAGATGGGGCTGGCGCCGGCGAGCGTGCGCACCGAACGGTTTGGGCCCACGGGCCAGGAGAAGCCGTCATGAGCGACGACTGGAATACCGCGCTGATGGTGGATGGAAATGCAGTGGGAGGTCTCCTCGACGACGTTTTCGGCCGCGACATGACGAGCAGCCGTTGCCAGTGTGCGCACTGTGGCGCGGTCGCGATGCTGGGGACGCTGATGGCCTTTACCCAGGCGCCGGGCGTCGTCCTCCGCTGCCCGGGGTGCGAGGAGGTTGTCCTGCGCGTGGCTCCGACGACCGACGCTCTCTATCTCGACAGCCGGGGCGCCGTGTACCTGAGGCTGGAGCGCCGCTCCGCCTGACGCAGTCGAGTCACGACAAGCCGGCGTTCCCTTCGTGCACTGGCCACGGGCAATGGTGCAAGCTCCTGGTCGCTTCAGGGCCGACGCATGAGACTCGAGGCGACGACAGAAGAGGCAGGCAGGAGGAGAGCAAGGGCATGGATGCCACGCGTCTGTTGAGGGAGCTCGAGGCCTTCAAGGCCGAGCGCCTGGAGCCCATCGTCGGTGCGGGACTGACGTCGCTGGCCGAGGCGTCCGGTGGCGAGGCAAGGACGCTGCTTCAGACTGCGCTGGCCAACGAGATTGGCGTGAGCGAGCTCGCGGCGGCGTGGATGCCGAGCACCGTGGAGATTGACGTGAAGCTGGCGTTCGCGCGCCAGGCGGGAGACGAGGCCGGGCACTTCCAGCTCGTCGCCGACCGGCTGACTGCCTTGGGCTTCGACGTCGGTACCTTCCGCATGCCGGCAGAGAACCCACTCTTCGACTACCTGCGGGGCCTGTCCACCACGGTGGAGCGCATCGCGGCCGGCCTCTTCACCCTGGAGTCCATCGCCTACGCCGTCAACGAGAACTTCATGACCTTTTGTGCGCAGCGCGGCGACGCGGAGACGGTGCGCATCTACGCCGAGTACATCCAGCCCGACGAGCGCGCGCACCAGAAACTCGGCCAGCGGTTGCTGGAGAAGTATGTCGACTCCCCGGAGCAGGAGCGCCTGGCGCGCGAAACCGTTGGCCGTGTCCTCGACATTGCCACCGCCGCTCGTGCGAAGGCCGCCCTCCGGATGGGGAGCGCCTGCTTTCCCGGGTGCTGAGCTCCGCCTGGGTGGAGCCTCACCCCAGCGGCGCGGAAACATGCCCGGGGCGATGCGTGCCGAGCGCCGGGTCCGGCGTTCGCGAGTGAATTGCAGTCGCAAGATGGCCGCTTGGCCAGGAGCGTCAGGGCGGTAACAATTGAGTTGCGACGCAGCGCGTCCGGGCGTACGTCATTGTAGGGCCCGGGACGACCTCGGGACGGAAGGACGACCTCGTGGGACGCCGCATCCTAGTGACCGGAGCCGCAGGCTTCATCGGGAGTCACACCGTGGAGGCGTTTCTGGAGCGGGGCGACAGCGTCCTCGGTCTGGACAACTTCGACGCCTATTACGACCCGGCCCGAAAGCACGGGAATGTCGCGCAGCTGCGCGCGCGCCCCGAGGCCGCGCGCCTGGAATTCGTCACCGGGGATGTACGCGACCAGGAGCTCCTGCGTCGCCTGTACTCGGAGTGGAAGCCCGAGGTGGTGGTGCACCTCGCCGCGGTGGCGGGCGTCCGTGCCTCCATCGAGCAGCCCCAGCTGTACTTCGACGTCAACGTGAATGGGACCCTGGCGGTCCTCGAGGCGGCAAGGGAATTCGACGTCCGCCACGTGGTGCTGGCCTCGACGTCCAGCGTCTACGGCAACAGTGTCCGCCTCCCCTTCGTCGAGGACGACTCGGCGGACCGCCCGCTGGCGCCCTACGCGGCGAGCAAGCGGGCAGCGGAGATGCTCGGCCACAGCTACCACCACCTTTACGGAATCCACTTCACGGCCCTGCGCTTCTTCACCGTCTACGGGCCGCGCAACCGGCCGGACATGATGGCCTACAAGGTGCTGGACAGCATCTTCACCGGGCAGCAGCTGCCGCTCTACGAGGGCGGGCAGATGTACCGTGACTGGACGTACGTCTCGGACACCGTGGCTGGCATCATCGCCGCGGCAGACCATCGGGTGGGCTTCGAGGTCATCAACCTCGGCCGGGGTGAGCCGGTGCTCCTGCTCGACTTCGTCCGCCGCATCGAGGAGCTCGCCGGGCGCCGCGCGCGCTTCGTCAGCCAGCCGAAACTGGATTCGGATGCCTCGGCCACCCATGCCGACATCGGAAAGGCCCGTCAGCTGCTCGGCTACGCGCCGAAGGTGGGCTTCAACGACGGCGTCTCGCGCTTCTGGGCCTGGTACCAGCTTCAGCGCAGTGGCATTCCTCAGCGGACGAAGAAGTCCGCCTGACCCACGTCCCCGCTGGCCAGCCTCAGGGCAGGGGCGCCAAGGCCTTGGGCGGGGAAGCGAGCTTCCAGAGGCCCTGGATGTCCGTCTCGACGTATGCGCTCCGGTGCTGGGCGAATTCGAAGGGCGCCCAGCTCGGCTCGTCGGCCGGGACGTAGACAAACCGCGGCGGTGCGTCTCGCCAGACGCGCCGGTCCTCCTCGACGTGCTTCGGCGGCTCGCCCCGGAGCCGGCAGAGCTCCAGGTAGGCGGTGGCGAAGTACTCGGGGTTGAACCAGAAGAAGAAGGCGTTGGGCCGGAAGATGGGGTTGTAGGGCGGGGGCACGCCAAGCGTCGTCGTGGGTACGGTGTCGGCCAGGAGCCGGCGCTGGACGCCCTCCGCCTCCGGGCCCTCGTCGAGGACGACGAGGAGCACGCACACCTTGGCCACCATGGCCAGAAGCAAGAGGCCGAAGACGGCCCGAAGACGCACGGACAAAAGGCTGTCCAGGACGACCGCCGCCAGCAACGCCAGGGGAGGTTGCATGAGGAGGAGGTTGTGGCTGAAGGGCCACCGCGTCTGAAACATGGCCAGGATGAAGCCGACGACGACGACGAGGGCGATGGCGACCTCAGGCTCCGCCTGGCGATGCCACACGGAGCGCACGGCGAGTCCGAGGCCCCACAGGCCCACGGCCCAGAGCACTGTGTCTTCGCCAATGGAGACGAGCAGCGTCGCTGCCGCCGAGGGCCCGTCGAAGTGCGTCGCCCAGTAGTAGAAGGGCGTGAAGACGTAATTCCAGAAGACGAATTCGTTCCAGATGCCGAGGCCCCACAGGCCGAGGGCGAGTGCCGCCAAGGGAAGGGCGCCCGCGGCCAGGGCCACCGCGGCGCCGCGCACTGCCCTCCTCCACGCGGGGGCGTTCCGCAAGGCGAGCGCCGTCCCGAGGCCCACCAGGCCGACGAAGAAGACGGCCTTCGGCAGAAAAGCGGTGGCGGCGCCGAAGCTGAGACCGGCCAGCACCGCCGGGCGAAGGCGGCCGCTGCCCCGGAGGTAGAGGAGCCATTGCCAGAGGCCGATGAAACACAGGACGCACATCCACGGGTCCGGCCGCACCTCCATCGAGTTCCGGACGAAGAAGTAGCAGCCGAGGAGCAACAGCGGCGGCCAGAGGGCCGAGCGCTCGCGAAGGACGGGTCGCACCACCTTCGTGAAGACGGCGAGCAGGACGGCCAGGAGCGCGAGGTCGAGCAGGCGTGCGGCGAAGACGAGGGCGCGCGGGGAGCCCTGAAACAGTCGCGTCAGCGGCGCGAGCAGGTAGAGCAACGTTGGGTGATGGTGCTCCATGAAGTCCAGGAAGGGCTTCTGCCCCTCTGCCACGAGCCACGAGGCGTGGAGGTACGCAATCTCGTCATGGTCGTAGCCGGAGCGCGCGGCGTTGAAGAGGAGGAAGGCGAAGCCCAGGCCGACCGCCCACCAAACCAGTCGCCGCTGGAGGAGGGTGGCGTCCACGGAAGGCTGGGCTTGCCCGAGCATGCCTTGGCGTTGTGCGACGGACACGGCGAGGCCGCCGGCGCTGGTCAGTAGTGGATGGTGAAGTCGGCGTAGTCGGATTCCACGACCGAGTTGGACTGGTCGCCGTCGGTCATGATGGCGATGCCCACGAAGTCCGGGACGTCCTCGGGCTTGACTCCGAAGTGCTTGATGAAGTCGGCCCGCGCGTCGACCGTCTGCGTCTCCCAGGTGTCCAGCGGGCCGCCAACATGCAAGAGGATGGTGTCCCGGTCCAGGAACCAGCCGCGCTTGGACTGGCAGAAACTCCCCGCCTTCCCGGTGGTGGACCAGACGTACTTCAGAATCATGTACTTCGAGCCGGCCTTGAAGGTGAGAAAGACGGCGGCTCCCGAGTCGGTGAAGCCTGGGCCACAATCGTTGGAGTCCTTGGGCAGACTGTGGACCCGCCATCGCCAGCTGACGCGCGTCACCTGCTTGCGGGCCTCCTCGGGCACCACGCCGGCGAACACCACCGTCGCTAGGCCGGGCTTGTAGGCGGAGTGAATCATCACCGTGTCTCCCTCGGTGACGACCGTGTAGTAATTCACCGGCCCCGAATCCTGCTCCAGCACCTTGAAGGTACGCGGCGAGATGGTGACGCGGTGCTGGCTGGTCGCTGGGGGCGCACTCGCGCCTCCGTCGGCTTCGGCTGCGGCAAGAAAGGCGAGCAAGGCAAGACAGGGAGCAGGCACGGGGAGACGGTCTCCTTCGGTAGGGTCCTTGGACGGAACGTAGTAGAAGCCGCGCCCTTCATGGACGCCGCCCGTCAACGGTTTGGAGACTTACCCGCACTCGCCCTCCGGGGGCCAACCAGGCCCTGGGGATGGGTGCTGGGGCCGCTCTTGGGTGTCGTCTTCCTCGGCGGACTGTGGGCGCGGCTGCACGGGCTGTCGGCCGAAGGCTTCGCCGACGACGAAATCCACAAGTGGCTCGCCGCCCAGCGCTACCTGCACGGAGACTTCCTCGGCGACGACATCGAGCATCCGATGCTGATGAAGTTCCTCATCACCGGGACAGTGCTGCTCGGCCGTCCGCTGGGGTGGGCTCCGGAGACCATCACACGACTTCCCTTGGCGCTGGCCGGCGCCCTCTGCGTGCTCCTTGCCGCCTGGCTCGGGCGGCGCCTCTTCGGCCGCACGGCGGGCCTCGTCGCGGCGGGGCTACTCGCCGCCTCGCCCACCTTCATTGGCTACAACCGGGTGGCGAAGGAGGACACGCTGCTCGCCTTCTTCCTTCTCCTCGCGCTTCTGTGCCTCGCCGAGGCCAAGGTGGCGGCCGACGATGGACGCCTGGTGGCCAGCCGACGATGGGAGGTGGCCACGGCCGTCGCCGTCGGACTCCTGTGCGCCTCCAAGTACTTCTTCTTCCTCGCCCTCGTGCCGGCGCTTAGCTACGTCTGGCTCCGCCGGTCCGACACGGCCTGGCGCATTTCGCGCTCCCGGTGGTGGGCGCTCTTGGCCGTGGCCGTGGGCGTCTTCGCTTGCGTCAATTGGAAATTCTTCCTCCCCTCCACCTGGGTCTTTCTCTACGGCTACACGCAAGCCAAGGCCACGGTCCACGGCGGCCTCTACTACGCCGGGCACCTCTACCGGACAGCGCAGGCCGTCGGCTGGGACGGCCTTCCTCCCTGGTTTTACCTGGTGTTTGCCTGGGTGAAGCTTGCGCCTCCCACCGTGTTTACCGCTGCGCTCGGGCTCGGCCTCTCCCTGTGGCTCCGGGCGCCGTCGCAGAGGCTGGTGCTGGTGTGGATGGGAACGTGGGCAGCGTTTCTCGTCCCGCTGGCCAGCAAGTGGGGACGCTTCTTCCTGACGCTGGAGCCGGCGCTGGCGCTGCTGGCGGGCTACGCGGTGGCCTCCGTCATCGCCTGGCTGGCAAGGCCAGGCACGGCGCGCTCCCGCCGTCTGTCGGTGGCGGCGGCGTGGCTCCTGGGCCTTCTCCTGGTGGGAAGCGAGGCGCGGGCGGCGGCCGCGCACGGCCCGCATTTTCGCCTGTACGTGAGCGTCCTCGGGGGCGGCTCCTCGCGCGTCACCTTCTACTTCCCGCACTGCGACTACTTCGATGCGGGCTTCCGCGAGGCCATCCAGGCCATCGCCGCCCGGGCGGAGCCCGGTGCGGAAATCTCCACCGAGATTGACTGGCCGGCCCGGTACTACGCGGAGCGCTTCGGCCGTCCGGACTTGCAGGTGTCGCTGTTTCGACCGGGCCTGGCCTGCCAGTCGGGCCACCCTTGCTACGTCGTGACGCAGGCCGGACGGTGGTACCGGTACAACGTCGTGCCGCTGGCCCGACTCGCCACCACCTCGCCCTGGTACGTGGAGCCCATCGAAGGCGTGGACGTGGTGAAGGTGTACCGGCTCGAGCCGGGCGTCGACCCCTTCCTGGGCCGCTGAGCGGCTGTCGCGCTCAGCTGGCCATGCCCGGGCCCCAGCGTCGCTGCCAGAGGAGAAACATGGCCAGCGTCCAGAGGGGCTTTCGGAGGTCAGCCGCTCCGCTGAGATGCCATTCGAGCAAGCCGCGCGTGGCCGCGGGGGCAAAGACGCCCGAGTCCCTCAGCGAGGACTCGGAGAAGAGGTCCTCGAAGAGCGGCCGTAGCGGCCCGCGAATCCAGCGCGCGACGGGGATGCCAAAGCCCTTCTTGGGGCGCTCCAGGATGGCCTCCGGGACGAGGCCCAGAAGCGCCTCCTTGAGCACCACCTTGGTACGAGTGAAGGACAGCTTGCTGGCCACGGGAAGGCGTGCCGCGTACTCGACGACGTGGGTATCGAGGAAGGGCGCCCTCACTTCGAGCGAGGCCGCCATGGAGGCCCGGTCGGCTTTCACGAGGATGTCGTCCACGAGGTAGCGCGAGAGGTAGAAGCGCAGCGCCTCGTCGACCGAACCCGCGGCCAGGCCGGCCCGGTGTCCCTCTTCTGCCGCCGAGAGCACCGCCCGGTAGGCGACGGCGTCACGGGCCAGCGGCTGGAGGTCCGGGTGCAGAAGCGTCTCCAGCTCCTTCGGGACGAAGGCCCCAATCCACGCCGCATGCCGCAGGGAGGCTGGCGCCAGAAGGCCGCGGAACAGCTGCTTGAGCCGGAAGTCGAGACTCATGTTGGTGGACGCGGAGGGGAGCCGGGCCACCGCCCCGGCGAGAAAGCCGAGCACCGGGTGCGGCAGGCGAGCCAGAAGCGCGGCCGGCCGGTGGGCGAGGAAAGGGTCGTACCCTGCGAAGAGCTCGTCACCGCCGTCCCCGGCCAGGGCCACCTTCACCGTCTGGCGGACGAAGCGGGAGAGGAGGTGGGTAGGGAGGTAACTCGGGTCTGCGAAGGGCTCGTCGAGCTGGTCCACGGCGGTGGGAAGAAGCTCGAGGCACGCCTCGCCGGAGAGCATCTCCAGGTGGTGCTCCGTCCCCAGCGTGTCCGCCGCCAGGCGGGCGTAGGCCGACTCGTCGAAGCTGGTCTCGCGAAAGCCGATGGAGAAGCTGTGGATGCGCGGCGAGTGGCGCACCGCGAGCGCTGTCAAGCCGGTGGAGTCCACGCCGCCGGAGAGGAAGATGCCCACCGGGACGTCTGCCACGAGGCGCTTGGCCACGGCCGCGTCCAGAAGCGCGCGCAGCTCCTCGGCGGCGTCGGCGCGCGCTTCCCCCTTGGTGGGGGCCGGCAGCTCCCAGTAGCGGCGGATGCGAAGCCCTTTGGCGTCGAGGACGGCGAAGTGGGCCGCCGGAAGCTTGTGCACCTCGGCGTAGATGGTGCGGGGAGCCGGCACCGCCTCGGCGGCGAGGTACTCGACGAGCGCGGCTCGGCTCAGCGTCCGCGGGACGCCGCCGTGCGCCACCAGCGCCTTGACCTCGGAGCCGAAGACGAGGCGGTCGACCGGGCTTGCCGCCGCGCCTTCCACGGGCAGCTCCTGCTGGAAGACGCCCCGCTGCGCGATGGCCAGATGGAGCGGCTTCTTGCCCATCCGGTCCCGGGCCAGGACAAGCCTCTGGTGACGGGCGTCCCACAACGCGATGGCGAACATCCCTTGCAGCCGGGCAAAGCACGCCTCGCCCCATTGGAGGTATGCACGCAGCACCACCTCGGTGTCGCTCCGGGTGGTGAAGGGGTGGCCGCTGGCGACGAGCTCGCTCCGGAGCGCGACGAAGTCATAGGCCTGGCCGTTGAAAACCAGGGTGACGCCCTCCCGCTGCATGGGCTGGACGCCCCCGACGATGTCCAGGATGGACAGGCGCCGGTGGCCGAGAGCGGCCGCCCCCTCCGAGGCGAAGCCCTCGGCGTCGGGCCCGCGGTGGGCGAGCGCATCGGCCATGCGGCGGACGGCCTCCATGCTGGGCGGAGCGTCGAAACGCACTTCCCCGGCGATGCCACACATGGTGCGAAGGGCTCCCAAGGCGGCTGCCGGGGAGCCAGGCGTCTCCTGTCCGCGGCGCTCTTCTAGAGGGTCCCTGAGCGGCGGTCCACGGCCGTGGGCGATGCCCTGGGCGCGTTGAGCTCGGTGGAGACGAGGTAGGGGCGCTTCTCCTGGGACTCGTAATAGGTGCGCACCACGAGCTCAGCGAGCAGCCCCATGAGCACGGCCAGGAGTCCGGCCAGAGCGAAGGCCACGGACAGCAAGGGAAGGGGCGTCTGCACGAGGTCCTTGAGGCCCAGAAGCTTGTAGAGGACGGCGGCTGCAGCCGAGGCCAAGGAGAGGCCAAGGCAAACGAGGCCGAACCCACCGAAGAGGTAGATGGGCTTCGTCGTGTAACTGGCCAGAAATTTCACGACCATCAAGTCGAGGAGCACCTTTCCGGTGCGACCGAGCCCGTACTTGCTCTTCCCGGCCAGGCGCGCGCGGTGGTTGACGACGAGCTCCGCGACGCGAGCCCCCTGCCAGCTTGCGTAGACGGGGATGAAGCGGTGCATCTCGCCATACAGCTTGACGCCCTGGATGACGTCGCGCCGGTAGGCCTTGAGCGAGCACCCGTAGTCATGCAGGCGCACGCCGGAGACCGAGCTGATGAGCCAGTTGGCGATGCGCGAGGGCAGCTTCCGGCCGAACTCGCGGTCCTGACGGTTGTGCCGCCAGCCACTCACCACGTCCACGGGCTCGGCGGGCTGTCCCACCAGTCGGCCCTCCAGACGCTGGAGCAACCGGGCAATGTCGGCCGGGTCGTTCTGCAGGTCGCCGTCCATGGGGATGATGACCGCGCCGCGCGCCGCCTCGATGCCGGCGGACATGGCGGCCGTCTGGCCGAAGTTGCGCCGGAAGCGCAACACCCGCACCTCGGGATGTGCCTCGGCAGCGCGCTCGAGCGCGGCCCAGCTGCCGTCCCGGCTCCCATCATCGACGCAGATGACCTCGAAGGACTTCTCCAGCGACTCGAGGACGGCCAGCAACTCCTTGAGCAGCGGCGCGACGTTGGCCTCTTCATTGAAGATGGGGATGACGACCGACAGCTCCGGACTCCCTTCAGGCGGTCGGTCGACGGAGACGAGAGGCCGCGGGGGTCGCAGGGAGTCGCTGGGCATGGGCGGGTGCCGGGCGGTGGTTAGCACGGGGATGGGGCCGGCTCAACGAAGTGCGCCGCCGTTCCGTTGGGGCTTCACCGACCCCCTGCCGGGGCGCTCGACGGCGTTGGTGCGGCCACCCGAAGCAGCAAGGCCGGCAGCATCACCAGCGCCGTGCACAAGCAGGCGGCCTCGCCGAGGAGGGCGTACCAACCGAACGAGCGCAGGGCGCGGTTGGAGGCGATGACGAGCGAGCCGTAGCCGATGATGGTCGTCCACGAGCAGAGGATGACCGCCGGTCCCACCTCCACCAGCGCGGTGAGCACCCGGCCACCGCGCTCCTGGGCGCGCAGGACGACGTTGGCGCCATAGTCCACGGCGATTCCGAAGGTGATGGGGAAGACGACGAAATTCAGAAAGTTGATGCGCAGTCCCATGAGCGTGGCGATTCCGCCCATCAGCACCACGCCGCACACCAGCGAGAGGATGACTTGGGCGCTGGCCCGCGCGTTGCGCAAGAGGAGCGCCACCAGAGCGCAGACCCCCAGCAAGGAGAGCAGCGTGGTGAGCGGGCCCTCGGTCTCGATGTTCTGAAGCAAGTCCGAGAAGATGACGTTCTCGCCGGTGCCGTCCACGCGCTGGCCTCCGACGCTGATGCCGCGAACCCCTTCCACGAAGGCCTCAAGCCGCGGCGCCTGCTCCAACAGGGCATCGGGCCGGGCGGTGATGACGGCCAGCCGTCCCACGGTGCCGTCCCGCTCCCGGAAGCGGTCGAGCAACGTCGCCGGCGCCTCTGACTGGGCCAGCGGGCCCTGGGCGCGCAGCTCGGCGCGGACGCTGAGGGCGCGCCGGCGCTGGCCCTCGGGCAGGGTGTCCAGCACCGCGTCGCTCAGTCGCCGCGCGATGTCGTGGATGACGTCGAGCTTGGCGGCCTGGTCCCCGGGGACAACACTGCGCAGCGTCTCGCACCCCTCGATGACCGCCCCATAGCGCGGGGTCTCCATCCGCTTCCGCACCGCTGCGCAGAATGTCTCCGCGTCCTCCGGGGAGTCGAGAAGGGCGATGGCGCCGGAGATGCTTTTCCCGAGCGCCGTCAGCGCTCGGTCGTGGTCTCGTAGAAGCGTGTCCTGGCCTCGCAGCTGGTTGGTGAGGTTGTTGAGGTTCCTCTCGATGGCCACCGGGAGCGCGCGCAGGAAGAGCGCACCGGAGGCGAGGGTGAGGAGGCCGAAGCCCACGAGGATGGTGGCCGGGTGGGCGAAGAGGTGCTCGAGCCATCCCGGGACACTCTGAGACACCGGCCCCTGGGAGGCGGCCTTCACCGGATGCATCCACTCGAAGACGGCGAGCAGCGCTGGCAGCAGGAGGAAGGTGAAGAGCCAGCAGCTGAGCATCCCGATGCCACCCATGATGCCGAAGTGGCGGAAGCCGCGGTTGGCGGCGAGGACGAGGATGCCGAAGCTCACGCTGGTGGCGGCCGAGGCCAGGAGCGTCGCTCGCCAGGCCGCCTGGGCGCCGCCGAGGCACGCCACCTCCAGCCCGACGCCGGCGCGTCGAAGCTGCCCGACACGGGAGAGGTAGATAATCCCGTAGTTGATGCCGTTTCCGAGGACGATGGCGCCGAGGAAGGCCGTCACGCTGTTGAGATGGCCGATGAGCACGTCGGCCAGGGCGAAGGTGACCGCCACGCCGGTGAGCACCGCCACGCCGAGGGAGACGGTGGACCGGACATCACGGAAGAAGAGGAAGAGGGAGGCGAGCACCAGCCCGAGCGTCAGCAGGAGGGTGTTTCGCACGTCGCCGATGATGGAGGAGTACTCGGCGACGAAGAGCGCGAAGCTCCCCCCGAAGCCCACCCGGAGGTGGTCACGGTCGAGCTCGGCACGGTGCCGCTCGGCCACGGCCCCCATGCGCGCCAAGAGCGCCTTGGCCTCCTCCACGCCAAGGGAGGTGCCGCTGGGGCGGACGTTGAGGGTGACCGAGGTTCCATCGGGGTGCACCAGCATCCCGTCCCGGTAGGAGGCGAAGTGCTTCTCGACGGCGGCCCGGGGCAGCAATTCCTTCTCGTCCAGCCAGGGCTCGAGCTCCTTCGGGACGTGAAGTGCCGTCCGGGTGGGCTCCTCGTCCTGCAGCCCGAGGGAGAGCGGGTTGGCGCGACGCTTCTGCTCGGCCACCGCGCTGGCCAGGGCGTCCCGGGCCTCGGTCAGCTTCGTGAGGGAGAGAAACAGTGGCCAGTGGTCCGCGTACCAGACCTCGGTGTCGCGCATGTTCCACTCGATGCTCCGGATGACGTCCGTGCCCAGGGCGAGGTAGTCGTCCACCAGACGTCGGGCCAGGGCCTGGGCCTTGGGAAGGCCACCCGGGCCGTCCAGCGACTGCACCAACACGAGGACGGAGCCGTCGCCTCCCACCCGGCGCGAGAGCTCGTCAATCTGCCGCACCGAGGGCATGTCCGCCGGCAGGAGCTCCTGGAAGGAGGAACGGATGTCGCCGAAGAGTCGGACGGTGAGGATGCCCGAGCCCCAGAAGAGGACGGCCGCACCGAGGAGGAAGAGGGCAGGGTGCCGCAACGAGGCGAGCGTGATGCGCGCGATGAGCCCGCTGGCGTCGTCCGGCCCGGTGTGGCCACCCGTCGCTGGTGTGGCCCCGTTGGCCGGCTTCAAGGCATGCACGGCGGCGGTGCGGGCGCGTCTCCTCGACCCAGCACCTGGTTCAATCGCCCCTCGGCCACGAGCACGTCGTAGGTCGCCTGCGCATCGTCGTACTGGGACTTGGCGTAGCCCTTGTACGCATCGACGACGTCCTTGGTCTCCCCCACACCGAGACCGAAGTTGAGGCCCGCGCTGCGGAACCAGCTCCTGCCGGCAGCGAGCGCGGCATGGGTCGCCTTGCGTTTCGAGATGGCGAACACCAGGTCGGCGTGGGCCTCCTCCACCTGGAGGTCGACTCCGTGCGAGGCCCCCATGCGCTCCCGGAGCAGCGTATCGAGCTCGGCCTGCGCTTTGTCCTCGCGCGCCTTGAGTGTGTAGAAGGAAAGGTTCTGCTTGAAGCCGACGGCGGCGTAGACCGTCAAGGCGTTGAAGTAGTCGGAGACGTAGGGATTGCTGACCGTGTCCCGCCCGGGCGCGACCGAATAGGCGAACTGGCCGGCGATGAAGAACTGAGGCCATTGTTCAGCCCAGCTGGCGTGGACCTGGGCACGCTTGGCCTCGATGGCCTTGTCCAGCGCCCGAATGTCCGGACGGTTCTGCTCCGCCTCGACACGCACGGTAAGGATGTCCGGGGCCTGGATGTTGTCGGGGTCCGGAAAGGGGTCGTCCTTGAGGACCAGGTCGGGCTCGGGGAGCACCAGGAGCGTCGCCAGCGCGGCGCGCGAAAGGCGCTGAGCCCGAATGACGGTCGCCTTCTGCTGAAGCAGGTCGGACTTGAAGAGCTCGAGGCGGTAGTGGTCCTCGGTGGACACCTCGCCGTCGTTGTCCTTGAGCGACTTCGCCATCTTCGTGTCCACGTCCTTGAGCGCGGTCTCGACGTCACCGAAGAGGCCGAGCAGCCGATGGGTGAGCGTCGCGGCCATGACCAGCTGGAGCGTTTGCTGCCGCACGGCGTTGACCTTGTCCTGCACCAGGAACTCTCGGGCGCTGAGGCCGGCGTGTGCTGCGTCCCGAGCGTCGGTGAGTCGGCCGAAGGTGTAGAGGGGCTGCACGACGTCGACCTCGACTCGGGCGAAGACACCGAGATTGCTCAGTCCACGGTTACTGCCCGAGGTGACCGGCGCGATGTTGGAGCCGGCATCCGGCGCAAGCCGGGCACCCGGCACCACACCGGTCAGGAAGGTGAGGTCGAACTGCGGCACGAAGGAAATGGAGTTCGCGACGGCCACGTCGGCCTGAGCCGCGAGAGCCTCCGCCTTCCGGATGGCGACCTCGTCACTGCGCGCGATGACGAGCGCCTGTGCTGTGGCCAGGTCCAAGGGACCGCATCGAGCACCATCCGCGGCGAGCAGCGAAGCGAGCAGGAGGGTGAGCACGTCTGGGTCCGGTCTAGCGGCGCCGCTCCGGCGGATCAAGCTCTGCTGGGCTCCGGGCCCAGCACAAAGGTGTTATACGCCCCGGCGCTCGATGCGCACCTTTCTGCGCCAGCTGGTGGGCGACGGTCCCACGGCGTGGTGGTTGTTGCTCGCGGTGTGTGTGACACGGGCCTCGGGCGCGGTCTTCGGTGTGTTGAACATCGACGAGACCGACTTCGGCCTCATCGCCCGGGTGCTCGCCCAGGGCGGCGTCATGTACCGCGACGTGGTGGAGACGAAGCCGCCGCTCGTCTATGCGGCCTACCTCCCCTCGGCGCTCGCCCACTTCTCGCTCTGGCCAGCTCGCGTCGTGGGGGCCCTCGTCCTCTTCGCCACCTGCCTCGTCCTTCGACGGGTGGCGCTGGCCTGGGGCGCGAGCCCGCGGGCCGGCTGGTTATGTGCCTGGGCCGGCCTCTTCGCGACGCTGTGTGAAGTGCCCTCGGTGAATGCCGAGCTCTTGATGAACCTGCCCTCGGCCCTGGCGCTCCTGGCGCTGGTGCAGGCGCGCAAGGGAGGCGGCTTGGCAAAGTTCACCGCCGCCGGCGCGTGGTGCGGGGTGGCCAGCCTCGTGAAGCACCAGGCCGGCATCCTCCTCTTCGCGCTCCTCTTGGGCGCCCTCTGGCCCGAGACGCACGGGCCCACACTCCCGAAGCGTCCACTCGGCCGTCTCTCGGCCGCGGGCCTCCTCCTGGGTGCCTTTGCCGCGCCCTGGCTCCTCGCCGTCGCGCTGTGGTCCCTCTGGGGTGCGCGCGCCGACTTCATCGAATGGAACGTCTCTCGAAACCTCCACTACGTGGGCGGCGTGCCAGATGCGCCCTGGGCGCGGCTCGCCGCGTCGGTTGGGCTCTGCATCTTCGCGGCGGCGCCACTCTTGTGGGTCTTCGCGCTCCGGGAGTCGGTGCGAGCTTGGGACGCCGTGCGGGCGATGCTCGTCTCGGCGCTTGTCCTGACGTGGGTGCCCGTGAGTCTCGGCGGCCGCTTCTACGAGCACTACTTCCTGCAGTTCGCGCCGCCCTTGGCCGTGCTCGCCGGGGTGGGCGCGGAGCGCTTTCTCAATCGCTGGCCAGAGCTTCCCGGCTGGCGGCGGTGGGGCGCGGTGGCGCTGGTGGTGTTGCCCTTCCTCGGTTCCGTCGGCTGGGGCTTCGCCCGCGGGCTTCTCGGCCAGTACCCGGCGCAGGAGCCGCGGACCCGCGCGGTGGCAGCCTGGCTGCGCGCCCACGCCGCCGACGGGGACCGGCTCTTCGTCTGGGGGCATTACACGCCGCTCTACTGGCTGGCGCAGCTCGACCCTGGCACGCGCTACCTCAACACCTCGGTGCACATGGGCAACTTCGACCCGGGCCACCTCCCGGCAGGTTTCGACGTCACGCCCTTCGAGAGCGCGGTGGACATCGCGCGCACCGTCGAGGACTTGGAGTCGCGGCGGCCGGCCTGGGTGGTGGACACGGCCCCGGCGGACATTCACCACTGGGCGTCCGTCCCGCTGGCGAAATTCCCCGCCCTGGACGCCTACATCCACGCGCACTACCGGACGGTGGCCGCGCCCGGGGGCGCGGTGGTGTACCGGCGGCTGGAGCTTCCCTAGCCTCCGGGACGGCCGGCCTTCTCCGGCGGACCCTCGGACTCGTAATAAATGCGTGCGCCCTCGCCCTGGCCGTAGACCACGAGGACGGGCCCCGACGCCTGGAGGGCGCGGGCGCGGCGCTTCAGCGACGCCAGGAGGTTTGCGGCCTGGGCAGCCTTGGCTTTGATGGTGCGAAGCGGCATGTCCTTCAAACACTCCTCAGACTTCTGGGGGGAGGGCGCCTTCGGGCACCCGCGCTCGTGTCGTGGGGTTTGCGTCCAGCCACGCTTCGAGCCGGGAGTCTTTACCGTCCGAGGTCGACATTGACAACGTGCGTCGTTGCCTGCGAGGAGGGCTGTCGCCCATGTGCTTGAACATCCTGGGGAATCCAGCGTCGGAACGTTTTCGCCCAGGGGGACGAGTGTGACTGTGGGGGAATTTCAGTGGCCCTGACTGTCGAGGCGTACGGCTCCACCGACGTCGGCAGGAAGCGCCAGCACAACGAGGATGCGCTTTTAGTCGACCCCGAGCTTGGCCTCTTTCTCGTGGCTGACGGAATGGGTGGACATGCCGCGGGGGAAGTTGCCTCTGCGCGCGCCGTGGAGGTGGTGCGGGGTCAGCTGGCCGGTGGCCGCCAGGCGCTGGAGGACCTCTCGCGCGCTGCCACGCCCGAGGCGCGGGCCGCGGCGGCGGCGCTGGTGGAGACCGCCGTCCAGCGCGCGTGCTCCGAGGTTTACAAGCTTGCCGCCGCGGACCCCAGCAAGCGCGGCATGGGGACGACGCTGGTGAGCCTGGTGGTGGCCGGAAACAAGGCCGTGGTGGGCCACGTCGGCGACAGCCGCGTCTACCTCTTGCGCGGCGGCCAGTGTCACCGGCTGACGGAGGACCACACGCTGGTCGCAGCACAGGTCAAGGCCGGGACGCTGAGCCGCGAGCAGGCTCTGGCCTCGCAATTTCGCAACGTCATCACCCGCGCCGTGGGCATCCAGGAGTCGGTGCAGGTGGACACCCTCATGGTCGACCTGTTGCCGCGCGATACCTTCCTCCTCTGCACCGACGGGCTGCACGGGTACTTGCCGGACGAGGAGCTCGCGCCGCTGTTGGCCAACGGCGCGGCCAAGGATTTGCCCGCGAAACTCATCGCCCTGGCCAACGAGCGCGGGGGTCGCGACAACATCACCGCCGTGGTGGTGCGCTTCTCCGACGCCGGCGGCGCGAGTGACGAGCTGCAGGAGACCGAATCGCGGATGGAGGCGCTCCGCAAGATTCCCCTCTTTCGTCACCTCACCTACAAGGAGCAGACGGCGATTCTTTCGGTGGCCAGCTCCCGCAGCTTCGAGGAGGACGAGGAGATTGTCGTCGAGGGGCGCTCTGGCGACGAGCTCTTCGTGGTGGTGAAGGGTCGCGTCTCGGTGGAGAAGGACGGCGTGGAGATTGCCGAGCTGGTCACCGGTGGCCACTTCGGGGAGATGGGGCTCATCGACAACGCCCCGCGGAGCGCCACGGTGCGCGCCTTGGAGCCGACGCGGGTGGTGGTCATCGGCCGAGCGGACCTCATGGTGCTGATGAAGCGAGAGTCGGTGCTGGCGGTGAAGCTCCTGTGGAGTTTCGTCCAGGTGCTCTCGGACCGCCTGCGCGCCACCAACAGCGAGCTCTCCGAGGTCCGTCAGGAATTGGCCGTGGCCCAGGCCGTCCAGCCCTTCGCCGAGGAGTGAGCCTGGCTCCCGGCCCGGCGCCGAAGCGTGCCGCACGCCGCCTCGGGCGCGTCGTTTTCCTGGCGGCGGTGCTGCTCGCGGCCGGGCTCCTCGTCTGCTGGGCTACTGTGGAGACTGCCCGTCGCCCGACGCCAGCCGGGGTGGCCGACGTGGCGCCGCCGGACGTCGACCGAGTCGGCGTCCCGCAGGTGGAGGCGGACGTCGTCGGACCGGAAGTGACCCTCCGAGGCGTCGTCGAGGAGGAGGATGGCGGGCCAGCGGTGGGGGCGCTCGTCGTCTGCGAGGGGTGCCTTGGCGAGGAGGGCGCAGGAGAGGCGGGGCACCTCATGGCACGCACCGACGGCGAGGGGCGCTTCCTGTTGCCCGTCACGGTGGCGCATGGGCAGCGCTTTCGGCTCGTGGCCAAGGGCCACGAAACGCAAGGGTGGGCCGAGGCGGGCCGAGTTGGCGAGCCGGCCCGAGTGAGGCTTTCACCGGCGTCCCAGGTGCGCGGCCGGGTGCTCGGCCCCGAAAGGCAGCCCGTCCCGGGCGCGGTGGTGGTTTTCTCCGAGCCGCTTCTCAGCCCGGTACAGCTCGTCACAGGCCTGGACGGCAGCTTTTCGGGCCCCGTCCTGCCGGGGCTGTACCAGGTGACGGTGGTGCTGGATGCCTCGCAGCCGCGACGCACCTGGACGGTGCAGGTGCCACAGGACGGGCCTCTGGAGCTTTCCATCGCTGCGAGACCTTGAGGTTGCGAAGCAAAGTCGGGGCCCCGCCGTGGCGTAAGTTGCGGACCGGACAGCCCAGCGGTACAGCCCTGAGACATGGACCGGAGAGTGCTGAGCGGCCGCCGCATCGCGGTCGGGGTTGGCGGAGGCATCGCGGCCTACAAGGCCTGCGAGCTGGTGCGTGTCCTGCGGAAGGCCCGGGCCGAAGTGCGGGTGGCGATGACGCCGGGCGCCCAGGCCTTCGTCACGCCGCTGACGTTTCAGTCCCTGTCAGGCCACCCGGTGCTCACCGAGAACTTCGACCCTGCCAGCGAGGCAGGCTTCGGCCATCTCGCCCTGGCGCGCTGGGCGGAGCTCTTCGTCATTGCCCCGGCGACCGCGGACTTGCTGGCCCGCATCCGCGCCGGCATGGCCAATGACGCGGTGACGACGCCGCTTTTGGCCTACGCCGGCCCGGTGCTGCTCGCGCCGGCGATGAATGTGGGCATGTGGAACAACGCGCTCACCTCCGCCAACGTCGCCGCCCTCGTCGCCGACAAGCGCTACCGCCTCGTCGGACCGGACAGCGGCTCGCTCGCCGACGGGGACTTCGGCCCGGGACGCTTGGCGCAGGTGGAGGAGATGGCCGATGTCTGCGCCGAGCTTCTGGCGCAGGGCTCGCTCTCGGGGCGCACGGTGCTGGTGACGGCCGGTCCGACGCGAGAATTCCTGGACCCGGTGCGTTTTTTGTCCAACCCCTCGACAGGGAAAATGGGACTCGCCGTGGCCCATGCGGCGCGGCGGCGGGGCGCCAGGGTGACGGTGGTGCTCGGCCCCTCGGCCGGGACGGACACGGCTGGATTGGAGGTCCTCAAGGTCGTCACCGCGGACGAGATGCGTGACGCAGTCCTCTCTCGCGTGGCCTCGGTCGACTTCTTCGTGGCGGCGGCGGCGGTGAGCGACTGGCGCCCCGTCGAGCGCTCCCCGCAGAAGCGGAAGAAGGGGAGAGCCCCTGAGCTCGAGTCCGTTCGCCTGGAACGCACGCCGGACGTGCTGGCCGAGGCGGCGGAGGCTGTCCGTGGCGCGGCCCGTCGGCCGGTGCTGGTGGGCTTTGCCGCCGAGACCGAGAGGCTCGTCGAGAATGCGAGCGCCAAGCTTCTGCGCAAGGGGCTGGACGCCATCGTGGCCAATGACGTGGGCGGCGAGGGTGCAGGCTTCGGCCTCGATACCAACGTGGTGACGGTGTTGACGCGCAGCGGGGAGCGCGTGGAGCTCTCCGGGACGAAGCTCGAAGTCGCCGACGGGCTCTGGGATTTCGTCCTCGCCTCGCTGGACGTCCCGGCCCGCGCCTCGCGCTGACGCCGCCGTCCGAGGGACGTCGGAGGGCCGTGGCACATTCCCCGGCGTCGCTTCCCGGGGCCTGCGCGTGGTGCGTCCCTTTCACCCCGGGGGCCAGAAGAGGGTGCCCCGCGTGTCCGAACCGACGCCCTTGTTGGCACCGAGTGGCGTGGAGGGCCTCCTGCGGGACCTCCGGGCCCACCTCTCCTGGCAGCGAGACGCGAGCGGCACGGAAGTCATGGGGATGCACGGACGGCCCCTGGCGGCGCTGCCCTCGCCGCTGCCAATCCTCGACGTCCCGCCGCGGGAGGCACCGTCCGCGGCTCCGCCTAGCGAACGGCGGACGCTGGATGAAATCCGCCGGGAGCTCGGGGACTGTCGTCGATGCAAGCTCTGCACGGGCCGGAAGCAGATTGTCTTCGGTTCTGGAGACCCGAGGGCGCGGTTGGTTTTCGTCGGCGAGGGCCCGGGTGCGGAGGAGGACGCGCAGGGGTTGCCCTTCGTAGGGGCGGCTGGGCAGCTCTTGACGAAGATGATTTCGGCCATGGGGCTACGCCGCGACGACGTCTACATCTGCAACGTCGTGAAGTGCCGTCCGCCCGGGAACCGCAACCCGGAGCCGGACGAAATCTCCGCCTGCGAACCCTTCCTGCGCGCGCAGCTTCAGAGCATCGGCCCGGAGGTGGTGGTGGCGCTGGGAAAATTCGCCGCCCAGACCCTTCTTCGCGAGGCGACTCCCATCACCCGGCTGCGTGGCCAGTGGCGCACCTACCAGGGCATGCG
>Ga0302324_100002637_pt1 | contig 41094 bp, 37 predicted proteins | sample Palsa_T0_1_FD_201949 | JGI IMG/M metagenome (GOLD analysis project Ga0302324, IMG submission 201949) | Peat permafrost microbial communities from Stordalen Mire near Abisko, Sweden - Palsa_T0_1 | ecosystem: Environmental > Terrestrial > Soil > Palsa > Peat permafrost | place: Sweden: Abisko...
TCCCGGGCAACGGGTGCGGCCCGTGCATTGCCGCCTTGGCAAAGTTGGGCGAATCTCGATTCGCGCGCGATGGCCCATGAGGCATGGGTGATTACGATCGACGAGGGCGAACCATTGCTGGCAAGTCACCCCTAAAACCACGCTGGTCCATCGATCACGACGATTCACGACGATGGCGAGATCAATCGCTTTCTCCCCGGCAGACGGATTAGCGCAGTTGTGCTGATTGGTGCCACCGGGAAGATCGGGTTACGCGACGTCAGGATTCGACGAAGGCGGTTTGCGCGCAGCCCTGGTTGTTCGGCCCGAGCACATGTCCCTAAAATAGCGCCAAGCCACCTATCGCCGAATCAGCGCCATTACCCATCCCGCCACGAACACTCCGCCGACGAACATGGCGAAGCAGTAGAGGCCGTACTTCACCTGCTCCATAGTCGAATTGCGCTGCGTGATGCCGAAGACCACCGACGCGAACAGCGCGAACACCACGGCCGCCGAAAAGTGAGACAAATTGATGCTCACGGTTTTTTCCCTAGCGCAATGTGGTGCGCATCCGCCGCTGCGATGAAGTTCAGCAACCCGGCCACGATTAGAAACGTCTTGCCATAATCCGCCGCGGCATTCGCCGCCATCACGTTTCCCCAATCCATGATGCGCGCCAGAATGTAGAGCGCTCCCGAGCCCACGTCGCCCACGAAACCCAGTATGTCGAGGATGTCGCCGCCGTTTGGCTGGTAAATCCGCCCTTGCATGCCCAAACCAATCAGGAACATCGCGACCACCGAGACCAGCAGCAGAATGCCGCGCCCATAGCGCCTCAGCAGAATGTGCCCGCCGCCCGGAATCAGCCAGCCTACAATCGGCGCGACCACCGCCAACGTCGTGAGCGGATACTCCGGCTCCCGGACGGTATTTTTTGACTTATCCTTATCTCTATCTTTCGTTTTCTCTGTTGTCGGGTTGGCCATTCAGATCGTCACGATCTCTCGTTGGATTTTACCAGTCACCTCTGCGCTCCCCGGACGCACTAGCACATCCACTTCCAGGCGCACGCCGAACTCAGGGAGGTAGATTCCGGGCTCAATCGAGAACAAGGAGTTCGGCAGAATGCGCCGCTCGTCGTGAATTTCCAGGTCATCCATGTTCGCACCGTTGGAATGTACTTCGGTGCCAATCGAGTGACCGGTGCGGTGGATGAAGTATTCTCCGAACTTAGCCTGCTTGATGTGGTTGCGGACGGCGTGATCCACTTCCCATCCCGCGATCGGCTTGGTGGCAGAGTTCGAAGAAACGGCCGCGACCGCATCCTGCACCGTTTTCACGCCGATATCGCGCGCCTCGCTCACAATCTTGAAAATCTGGCGTTGCCGGTCCGACGGAGCCTTGCCCACGATTCCCACCCAGGTGATGTCGTAGAAAACCGCGCCCGCTGTATTTTTTTTGGCCCACACGTCGAGCAGAACAAAGTCGCCTTCGCGAATCGGCACCGGGTGGCTTGCGCCCGGCTCGTAGTGCGGGTTCCCGCTGTTGGCATTCACGGCCACGATCGGCGGATCGTCCGTCACCATGTTCTCGCGCTCGAATGCCTCCATGAAAAACTGCTGGATCTCATGCTCGTGGGTGCCGCCGTCGCGCACGCGCCGACCGATCTCTTGAAAGGCCGCGGCGGTGACCGCGTCAATCACATCGCGGGCCGCGAAATGCGACTGGATCTGTTCCTCGGTCAACGTCGCTTCAAACTGCGCGATCAAGTCCGCCGCGCTGATGATGTTCTTGCCCAGCCCGCGGATCATGTCCGCGGTTCCCGCGTCCACCATGGAAATGGTAAAAACAAAATTGTTGGGGGAGTACTGCATGGCCACGTCGCGATACGGAGCCAGCATCTGCTTCAGACTGTCGAACAGTTCCTGCCATCCGGCATACTGTTTTTTCGTGCCGGGCAAGGTGTCCAGGTGCCCGGACTCGATCTTATGAACCAGCTTGACGGGATCGCCCTGGGCGGGGATCAGGTAGTACCAACGCCGCGTCACCATGAGCCCATCCGGCAAGCCAAGGACGCGGTATGAGATCGGGTCGCGATGGTGATGATCGTAGAACAGCCAGGCGTCGATGTTGCGCTCGCGCAACGCGTCTTGAATGGCGGACAAGTCCATATACAAAGGGCTATTCTACACGACGGCACCGGAGGTACTTGACATCCTCAGCCAGGCGAAGCAAAATATCGCCCAATTAGGTGAAAATGCCTATTTCCTCTCTTGAGAGGAACAGTCGGCAAGTTTATGAAGCTTAGTCAGCCGTCCCGGTCCCCTCAAAAGAAAGTCAGTCCCGAGCAATGCAAGCATCCTCGGGTGCAGATCGTTTCCCGCGATGAGGAGTCGGAATATGTGGAGTGCCAGGAATGTGGGGACGTGTTCGAATCGAGCGAGCTGAAGGACATGGCGATCGAGGAGAAGAAGGAACCAGAGGAGGAGTGAACCGGAAACTCGTAGAGTCTATCCCGCGCTCGACCGATCCTACCTGATCTTAATCAGCAGATTTTCCGACGCATCCACCCAAAACCTTTTCCCCGGAGGAATCACCGTGGTCGCGCTATATTCCGTGATCACCGCCGGTCCCCTCATCGCTCGGCCGGGGACAAGATCGCCACGTTCAAACACCGGCGTGGTCGCGACCTGGTCATGAAAGAACACGGCTGCGCGCTCGACGGGCGAGACTTGCGACGACGATTTTCGCGCAGTTTGACGCCCCGTAACCGGCAGGCGTTCGAGTCGGGGCGTGCGCAATCTGGCGCGCAAACGCAACGTGACCAGTTCAATCTCGCGCCCCGCGTGATGATATCCGTAGCGGCGCTGGTGCTCGTCATGGAAGCGCGCGGTCACGTGCTCGGTAGTCGAAACGACGGGTAGATTGAGTTCGTAACCCTGGCCGCGATACCGCAGCTCGAGACTCCTTTCATAATGAAGGGCGCCGTGCCACCGTTCCTCGCGGAATTCCTTCCGCGCCGCCGCCTCCAGCTTGCGAAATTCTTCCTGCAACTTTCCCCGCGTCACGACTGGCCGCGCGGCTTGCGGCACCGCTTGCGATAAACGATCTGCAAATCTCCACAAGAGCGTGCGCGAGTAATCCTTGACCACATCGCTGACCAGGATCCCGAACGCCGAAAGCGCGCCCGGCCGCGCCGGAATCATCACCGTCGGGATTGCCAGGGCCTCCGCCAGTTCGCAGGCATGCAGACCTCCCGCACCGCCGAACGCCACCAGTGCAAAGTCACGCGGATCGTATCCGCGCTCGATCGAAACCACGCGCAAAGCCCGCTCCATGTTCGCATTCACCACGCGCACGACGCCCGCCGTAAATTGTTCGAGGGTTAAGCGCGAGCCCCGTTTGTTCAGCCATTGCGACGTGATCCGCCGCGCTCTTTCGATGTCGAGCGTAAACTCGCCGCCCAGAAACTGGTTGGGACGAAGGCGTCCCATCAGCAAGTTGGCATCGGTCACCGTGGGTTCAGTTCCGCGGCCGTAGCAGATCGGTCCCGGATCGGCGCCCGCCGATTCCGGTCCCACGCGCAGCGCGCCGCCGGTATCGAAGCGAGCGAGCGACCCACCGCCGGCGCCCACCGTGTGAATCTCTAACATCGGAACTCCCAGCGGAAGCCCGGCCACTTCCGACTGGCTGGCGGCTCGAAGCACGCCCTCGACGGCCGCCACATCGGTGGAGGTTCCGCCCATGTCGAAGGAGAGAATCTTCCGAAGTCCGCTGCGTGCTCCCATCGCCGCCGCGCCCACCAGTCCGCCAGCGGGGCCCGATAGCACCGTACGCACCGGTTCCCGCGCCGCCGATTCGAGCGCCGTGATCCCGCCGCTCGATTGCATGACAAAGACTCTGGTCCCGCCTTGCTTCGCGGTCGCGTCGGGGGTGAGTTCCGCGCTTCTCGTGCGCTCCGCCAGCTTTTCCAGATAACGCTGCATCAGCGGCTGCAGATAGGCGTTCGCGACGACCGTGCTGGTGCGTTCGTATTCCCGAAACTCGGGCAGAATCCGGTGAGACACGGACAGCGGTTTCGCAAGTTCCGCCACCGCAGCAGCGATGGCTGCCTCGTTCTCCGGGTTGACGAAGGAGAACAGGAAAGAGATGGCGATGGCATCCGGTTCGGAACGCCGCACGACTTCCCGCAATCGCGCCAACTCCGCTTCGGACGGACGCTCCAAGATCCGGCCCTCGGAATCGGTCCTCTCCTTCACGCCGAATCGCATTTCTCGGGGAACGAGCGGGGCAACCCGGTCAAAGAAAAAATCATACAATCGAGGTCGCGCCTGTCGTCCAATTTCAATGACGTCTTCAAACCCCGAAGTCGTAATCAGCGCGACCCGAGCCCCCGTTCGCTGCAGAACAGCGTTGGTTCCAACGGTAGTACCGTGGAGCAGCGTAACTTGAGCTCCGGCGGCGCTGTTCGGCGCGGCTTCGCCAATCTTGTTGAGAGCTTCGGCAATCGCGCGCGAAGGGTCGTCCGGTGTCGAAAACACCTTGAGCGTTTTGAGAGCGCCATCCTCGATCCAAACGCAATCGGTGAACGTGCCTCCGGTGTCGATGGCGATCGACCGCACTGCCCGAGTGGCGCGGACACGTTTATCCGCGGCCTTTGACCTTGCTGTTGGTTCTGGTCGGAGTGTGCTCTTTGTTGCGAAATCGGGCACGGAATTCGATGCGCGAGCCATTGATAGAAATGACCATCGGAAAGGCGAACAAGGAAGACTATCACTGCCTGCGGCCCGCGCAGTAGGGTCTCGGCCCCGTGCCCGAAACATAACCGTCTCGCGCCCGCCACTGCCGTATTCTGAACAAGTGAATGGGAGGACGTGGAAGGCGTGGCTGGTGCCCGGCGGCCTGTTGCTGGCGCTGGCGGCGGTGCTCGTCAACAGCTCGCTATTCGCGCAGGTTGCGCCTTCGCTGTCGTTCTACTATTTTGCTGCTTTCGCCGCCGGACTGCTGCTTGCCTGGCGTTTCAATTCCAGCCGCGTTCTGTTCTCCCTGCTGGTTCTGCTGCTCGCGCATCGCGCCGTCGATTTCTTTTCCGCTGTCCAGGTTCATGCCGGCGATCTCTACGGTGGAAAAGCGCCCTCCGGACAGGGCCACATGGCCGTGGCGCTCGCCGCCCTGTTGATCCCGTTGAACTTCGTCGTGTTTGCCGCGATGCGCGAGAGCGGCCTGACCATCGCCGGAATCGCACCCCGCTTCGGAGTGCTCTTTTTCGAGTCGGTGGTGTTCGCGGTTTTGTGCCGTCCGGAAAATAGTCCGGTCGATCCTCATCACCAAGGCGCGGCCGAGATTCCGCTTTGGATTCTATTGAGTTTCGTCGCGGCCATCGCAGTCTTCGTCCGCCGTTTCTTTCAGACGCGCAAGCCAATCGAGCCCGGCTTCGTGTGGTCGGTAGCCGCGGTTTTCACCTGGCTGCAATTTGCCCCGCTCGGCAAAGCATCGGATGCCTACGTAGCCACTTCCGCCCTGATCTTGGCCGCCTCGCTGATCGAAACATCCTACGTGCTTGCCTACCACGACGAGCTCACCGGCATTCGCGGACGCCGCGCCTTCAATGAATCCCTGCTCTCGCTCAGCCAGAACTACGCGATCGCCATCGTCGATATCGACCATTTCAAAAATTTTAACGACACCTACGGCCACGACGTCGGAGATCAAGTGCTGTGCATGGTGGCCAAACGGCTATCCGAAGTCGGAGGGGATGGCCAGGCGTTTCGCTGCGGAGGCGAAGAGTTCGCCATCGTTTTTCGCAATACGTCCGCCAAAGAAGCGTTCGAGCATCTGGATGCTCTGCGCCAGATCATCGAGAAATCCGCGTTTCACGTCCGAGGTTCCGATCGAAGAGCCGAGACCCACGCCGGCAACAGAAAGGGTCTCGATTCCGAACTTCGCGCAGGCGAGTCGGATCGCAGGAAGTCGGTACGAAAGAAAGCAGCTCTCCGAAATCCCAAGCCATCGCCCGATCGTTTGGTCGATCATCTATCCGTGACGGTCAGCGTCGGTGTAGGGGAGCCGAGCACACGCTACCGCCAGCCCGAGCAGGTGATCCAGGCAGCCGACCAGGCTCTCTATCGCGCTAAGCACAAGGGAAGAAACCGAGTGGAAGTGGCATCGACAGCCCCACTTCGCCTGGCCGCTCGCAAGCGCGCGAAGGTCTCGCAACTCTGAGTTGCTGTCGGCTATTGGGCAAACGAGTGAAAATCAGGCGTCCGTCCTTGCTTGCGCTCAATCCGCGGTGCCGCTGGTCGAGGCTGCGGCGCGGCAAACCACGCCTGGCTCGGCTATTTCTAAGATCTGTGGGACCTCTAGCCGGATCTCTCACCACTCAAAAAGATGAATCAGAAACAGAACTACCGCAGCCCCCAGCGGCAGCAGCAGACCGGCCCGCAAACTCCCCGTGGAATGAGAGATCACGCCCACCATCCAGGGAATCACCGCGGGCCCAACCGATGCCAAAGAAAACATGACCGCGCCAATACTGCGGGCTGCGACGCCGAAACGCTCTGACAGGCGGGCTACGGTGATCGGATATAACGTTGAGAAACTCAGTCCCGTAATCAGCGCGCCACCGATCACTCCCGCCAGCGACGGAGCCCAGAGCATCAGCGCAATGCCTGCCGCTCCCGCCGCATAGCCCGCCCGCAAGACCCGCCCCTCCGAAAAGTGGCGCAGGAATGCGGTGCCCAACGCCCGGCCGACCGTCAGCGTCGAGTAGAAAAACGCCGGCATCATGGAGGCGATTTCTAGCCCATGCGATCCGAGCCGCGCAACGTAAGAGCCGACCCATCCTCCCACCGCCGTTTCCGCTCCCGGATACAGAAAGAAGATGGCTGCGAAAATCCAAATCGCCGGACTCTTCGCCAGTTCGCGCCACGCCGCCGTCGGTTCCGCGGATTTCGCCGCCGCAGGGAAAGGCAGATTACGCACGGCGAAGGCCAGCAGTAGAAGGAACAACGCCACCGCACCGAGAAAAAATGGCAGTAGCTTATGGGCCGCGGTCCAGGCCACCATCAGCGAACAAAACACCGCGCCCACGCCCCAGAAAAAATTCAGCAGGCTCACCGCACTTGCTCTCGAACCGGTGCTCGCACTGGCGCCCGATTGAGATCCGATCTCTGCAATCAGCAAGTTGTCAGAGGGCACAATCAGCCCGAGCCCGAGCCCGTAAGTGGCGACCGAGGCAAGTCCCAGCGCGAGCGATCCCATATAGATTGTGGCCACGCCGCTCGCCATCAACAGCAGTCCCAACAGAAACGCGGGGCGGTATCCCCACCGCGCCAGTAAAACTCCCGAGAGTTGTACGCCCGCGAGCGATGCCAGGAATTGCACCAGAAACAGATTGCCGGCCTGAGTGTCATTCATCGCCCAGCGCGCAATCAGGATCGGTAGCATTGGTCCGAGCAGCGTCTGGAGAATGCCGGTCGGCAAAAAGGCAATCTGGCCGGCCAGGATCAACTTCCAGTTCGACGATGACGGTGAGAGTTCGGTTTGAAGCCTGGCCATGCGAAATCGAATGTTCAACCTGGAGTTAGGACTTTCAGCATAACGCAGTGGCCGCAACTTCGAATTAGGGGGAAGGGTGTTCGTGCAATCTCGCGACGCCGGAGAGGCGGCCGAAAGGGTGAAAGCGGCCGTTTGCCGCAGGAAAAGTTTGCAGGCGAGGGCTGGGAATCGAACCACTCAAGATATTTAAATTCACTAGCTGATTCCATTGCGTAATCGGTCGGTGGCAGAAACCAGCACAAATTCTCGCGGCCTGAATCATTTTGGATCGCCAAAGCCGACAGTGGACGCAAAGAACAGGACATCGCCGTAGAGTATGCACGCGAGGTTCCCCAGCGCCTATGCCCTCAGCGCTAACGGCTTTTTTGCCGGACACGCCTTCTAACCGAACTTCGTCACGGAATGATCGAAAAACCACTTAAACCGTTCAGAATCAGTTCAGGCAACCGCCGATTCTACACTACATTTTGTGAGGGATTTCAAACGTTCGGGAAGATTGAGACCGAGCCGATGCAGTAGGGATTTCTGTTCGGCCGTGGGTTCGGTAATCCGGCGCAGGCGGCTCCTTACCGTCTTTTGTCCGGGAGTTCGGTCGCAAGAACATTCGCGCCGATCAGGCCATCCCTCCCAGCCCTTTTCAAGATAGTTGGTCTACACTACACGCCGTTTTTCCCATGTCCCATTGCAAAGACAATACTTCCTGCTCTTCTGGGCTTAAAATGTCTCGGATTCATTTCTCCCGTGACGAACTTCGGCTAATTCCTGCGAGGACTCCCGGTAGTCGCTCTTGTCCCATTGCAAGGCGATTCCGCCTGCTCTCGCCGTCTATAGGACTTGACGAGGGCGGCGATGTTGATTGGAGTGAAACAGCGACACAGCGATCTCACCGGTGGTCTAAGTTCCTTGAGGTGCGTGGCTAACGGATTCTTCGTTACGTCCGTCCAGCCCATCCACCGGAAGGCTCTTCAAAAATCCCCGCCGGCGCCTCCGCCTCCCGTTTGTCCCCCACCGAAGCGGAAGTCCGGACTGCTTGGCTGCGGGGCTGGCGCTTGGGGCGATAGCAGGCCGGCTACGGTCGCCCCGACGTTGATCCATTGTTTGTCCTTTCCCGAGAGGCGCGCGGCGGTAAAGCCGTTGCGAATTCTGCCCGGGCCACGGGCAAGCCAGCGTCGGAGGAAGATCGCGACACCGGTTAACAATATGCCCAGAAGCATCGGGTCCCAGGTATGCCGCGGCCAGCCGAGATAAGCCTTATTGGAGACCAACGTCAGGACGGCGACGATCGCGCCCACCGCGATGACCAAGCGGTCCTTCTGGCGAATGCCCCGCGCGACCACGATTGGCGGCAGGCACCAGATCAGCACCCACGTTCCCCAGTAGAACGGCCTCGCGAATTCAGAGGCGGCCCGAGTGCCGTCCCACCAGTGCGTGGACAGGTTCAACGACGAAACCTGGAGATTGATGGCCAGGTAGATTCCGAGCCAGAGGGACGCTTCGACGAGCGAATAAGCCTCGTCGAGGTAGTCGATGCGGTGGCGAGAGCGAACCGTGGCTACACCTAGGATCCCGGTTGCATAGAACACGGCGACGATCAGATGCTGTGCCTCGCGGGACGAGGTCCAGTACCCGGGCAGAAAGATGACGAAGATCATCGCGGCGAGAAATGCATAGGAGAGCCCGAAGCGGCGCCATATCCAAAGCGAAAAGACGGCGCCGGCTGCGGGAACGAGGAACTGGGCCGGCGAATCAGGGCGACCGATGAAAACAGCGCCCTCCATCCCCGCGCAGAGAAAGCCAACTGAGCACACCGCGAGCGCTTCCTCGATGCCGTAGCGATAGAGCCTTCCTTGCGAGACGGCGACTTCGGCAGCCGCGTAGCAGACGGCAGAAAAGATCAGGAGGAAAACGCCGACGGTTTGCTCCGATGGCCGCGAAAGAAAAGCCACGAAGAATAAGGCGACGGTGGCACCCACGCTGATCAGGGTGAAGAGGAACAAGACGAGCCGCAGGAAAATGTTGGTGGTGCGGAGCCCGGGAACGGTCTCCTGCTTCAGAAGCCGGTACTGCGCCTTCGTGAGGAAGCCGTCGCCGACCCATCCCCTCAGGAATTTGCTGGCGCGAAGAGCCTCTTCGCTGGATGCACTGTAGAGCCTCACGCCCGCCTCCCCAGGCGGCGTCCGATCTGCACCAGCGCCACGAGCATAGCCACTCCGCTAACGACGAAATAGCCGAGGACGGCGGATTCATCATTGACGCCACGGAGGAACAGCGAGCTGACGCCCACGTAGCCGTAGACCGCGGCATAGGCAACGAAGGCAAACTGCCGGCGCGTCAGGCCCCAGGCAAGAGACGCGCCACAGGCGATCAGCAGAGCGAGAAACCATAGGCCGTAGCCCTGGCGGATGAACACGCCGGAGAGCAGTGCCCAGAACAGAACGTTGGCCACGATGTTCAGATAAGTGCCGAAGAAATGCGGCTTCAGGCTGGCGCGCTGAAGAAGTGCCCCGCCGACACCGACCAGCAGGCAGTAGAGAAGAGCATATTGGCGATAGGTAGCGTCCTGACGGGCCGACCTGTGCGAGATCGTGAGCCCGAACCATCCGGCGAGTGAGGATAAAGCGAGTGACAGCACGAAGCGATTGTCGAAACGATAAGCGAGGAAGAAGAAGAGGGCGGCGCTCGCCAAGAGATAGAGATCCAATTGTCCGGAAAGCACGTGAAAACGGTTCTCTAGGTAAGCGAGTTCCATGGACCAGATGAGGCTGCCGAGGTAAAGCACGTAGTCGAAGATCGGACTCGGTGCAGGCGTTTCGGCCCGCGACCAGGCAGGCGCGCGGGAAAAGCAAAACCAAAAACTGGCGGCGAGGATCGTGGAGAGGACGGCGAGAACGAGCACGTCACCGAGTTGCTTCGACCAGGTGCTGACCGTCCAGCCCAGGCCCGTAACGAACGCCAGCACACCGGCATAGAGGAGAATGTTCAGTTCGAGGAAAACAGAGAACGGTTCCCCACGTGCGAGGCCTGCCAGATGGGCGCACTGTTCCGGCGATACTTTGCCCTGCTCCTTCCATTGCTCTAATCGAGTGAGGATGGTCATGAAGTCTTCGCTTTCCAGACCTGGGATGCCATGTCCCTAGCCAAATTGGATTTCGGCTCCAGCTGTTCAGCCGATGAGTTTACTCCCCACACACTCCAACACGCTCGCCGTGCTGAAAAAGGTGAGCAGACGTGCCAGAATCGAGGCGATCCACAAGTCGGCTTCTTCGAGATCGTTACTCATCTCCTCCAAGCCCGTTTGAACGAAGCCGCTTCGAGCCCCGCGTCATCCCTAACCGAGGCTCATTTTCCGAATTCCGCAGCAATCTCGAATTATTGACACGACTGTGTCATTAATGATAACGTCCGGCCGTGAGTCGGCCCGTAAATGAGAAACAACCAGCGGAACTACGGAACGCAATCGTCCGATATCTCATCCGGCATGGCTTAACGGGTCTTTCACTCCGGCCTTTAGCCAAGGCGCTTGGGTACACACCTCGTGTGCTGCTCTACCACTTCGGTTCGAAAGAAAGAATGGTGATTGAAGTTCTGGCGCAAATCAGGGATCGGCAGCGCGTGGCCTATGATCGCGTACCGGCTTCCAGCTTTGCGCAGGCTTGCAAGACAATCTGGAAACGCATGAGCGCACCTAATTCCGAGCCGCTGTTTCGTCTCTTTTTTGAGACTTACGGGATGGCACTAAGGCGACCACGACTGTACAAAGTCTTCCTGCACGACACCGTTGAGGACTGGTTGCGAGAAATTGCCGACCCGCTTTGCCGTGAAGGGTTTGACCGTCGCGAGGCACGCGCTTTTGCCACCATCGTTCTTGCTGGACTGCGAGGCTTCATGTTGGATTTCTGTAATACTCATGACCGCAAGCGCCTGGACCGTGCCGTAGGATTATGGCTCGGCACCCTAAACACGCTGCTGGCCGCTCGTACCATGGCTCACAAAATATGACACCCGGCGGACGCGTGGTTCCGTGCTGTACCAGGCCGCTCTCGATCCGGGTTGTACTCTCTGTTCTGCTGACTGCCGGGCTGCTACTCACTTCCTTGCCCGGTTGGTCTGAACTCGTACCCGGCTCGATGGACGTCGATTGGAACGAAGGTGCACCGGATTGCGTCAAGAACCCGCAGCCTCTTTTGCAGGTACATCGGTACAATCCTCAAACACTCATTCTTCGGGAGAATCTTTGCGCCACTTTCGAGGCGCCCTTTATGTACCTTTTGGTTGGATCGAAAAAGGCGCTTCTGATCGACACCGGCGACGTTGCCGATCCAAACCAGATGCCGCTGGCAAAGACGGTGATGAGCTTAGTACCTGGAGAAGCATCTGCAAAGATTCCCTTGCTCGTAGTCCACACTCATCGGCACCTCGACCATCGCGCGGGCGACGGACAGTTTGCGCAGCTCGCGAATGTTCAGGTGGTCGGCTTCGATATCGATAGCGTTCGCCGCTATTACAACTTCAGCGACTGGCCGAGTGGCCTGGCGCAGATTGATCTGGGTGATCGACTTGTCGAGGTGATGCCGACGCCCGGTCACAACGAGACGGAGGTCTCATTTTACGATCGCAACGCTGGGATCTTCTTTTCCGGCGACTTTCTGCTGCCGGGACGCCTCTTAATCGAAGACGCTAGCGCCGACGTTGCCAGCGCGGAGAGGGTTGCAGCCTTCGTGAAAGATCGTCCCATCAGCTACATTTTGGGCGGCCATATCGAGCTGAATTCCGATGGGCACCCATTTGCATGGGGGTCTCACTATCATCCGCACGAACACGTCCTGCAGATGACCAAAGATGACCTACTCGCGCTGCCGGCCATCCTGCGAAGTTTTAACGGCTTCTACACCGTGCGCGGCAACGTCATCATGATGAATTCGATACGCATCCTTGTTGCTGAGGCCATGCTCGCAGGAGTGGTGCTTGCTGTGATCGTGTGGATGTTGATTCGCTATTTCCGGCGTCGCAGGCGTGTTCGCAGTGCGCTCCCGAAAACTCAAGGCTGACACAACCGGGGTGGAGCGTTGGCGTCCGGAATCCTCTCATTCTTGTCGTCCCAGCTCGGCAAACAAAACCACGACGCTGCAGCCGCGCGCGTGTTGCGATTCATGCGCTAGTTCACCGCACTAACCGGGCTGACAAAAGGCGCGATCGCTAGTGTAGGCGCAAACCCACCCGGGGCAACACGGGGGGCGTTGCCGCGGACACTGCTGTCCCGCTCGCGTGCATTTTTCGGCAGCGCCTTCTCGAAAGGTCTTGCGCACGTGGTCGACTTCGCTATCGTCAACTGAGAATGTGCTGCCAGGCTTGCTGTGCAGGGTAGGAGAGCGAAAGTGATTTGTCCGGGGCAGGGCCCTAGACCGCGGCGTTACGTTCGGAAGATCGCCTGGCTCCGAGTCTTGCGCCGCGGAAGCGTCCACCAGGCTGTAATCGCAGCCCGCAATTCCAGGATGATTTTCATCGCACGGAATCAGCAAGGCGACATGCATGTTCCCACTGGCGTCCACCCCATTCGCGGTGATTTCGCCTTGGTTGTTGATGGCCAAGGGGACCCGGATCCGAAGAGCAGAACCACGAGGAACCAGATTGTTTAGATTCGCCATCGAACCTTTTTCCCACAGAAAGGGGCGAGAGTGATCGAAATCGTTTAAACAATCCTCAAGGAACGTCGAATTGCCCACTACCTGGGTCGCATCGTTAATCGCGCTCGCGAAGCTGCAGACATCCTTGCCCAAAGTTCCAAGATCGATAAGTTTTCCCACTCGGATCCAAAGCGCAGCGTGGAACAGTTGCTCCCCGGCCAGGTAGGCAAAGCCGACAGCCTGTCCACCCTCGTTCTCGGAAACGGCTCCGGTGTTGTTTCCCCCGAGACTACCGCCCAGGTCGCTGAGCCTGCCATTCTTCCAGAAGAATGCACGCTGGTAAGCGTCTCCAGTCACGGTAGAAAAACCAATGGCCGCACCCCCATCGGAGAGGCCAGTCACGAGCGTGCAGGTTCCGCCGAGATTTCCCATGTCCCGCATTCCGTTCTTCTGGTCCCAAATGAACGAGCCTGTACTTAACGCCAGGCCATCGACCGCACAAGCGCCAGGGACTGAAGTGGTTGTGTAAGACCAGCCAGCGACTTGCTCATTTTCGTTAATCAATGTGGCTCGGGCATCGTTTCCGGTTCCGAGCGTGCCCAAATCCTGCATCCCGCTGTCCTTGTCCCACAGAAACGCGCGCTCCTGGTATCCGTAGGGAACATCAAAGTACCAAAAGGTTGCAGCCGCCATGGAATTGGCATCCGGAGTTGTGTTCAGCGCGGAACCCACCACTAGGCCGTGATTGTTGACCGATTCGGCTTCGCTCTCATATCCGCCGCTGGGCAACGTTCCCAAATCGATGATGGTGCCCTGTTTCCAAAGCACACCATGGACCACCGGCAAGCCGGCAAACAATGGGTCCGTTTGCCCGGTTTCCGAGACGCCCGCAAGCAGCCCGTCGCCACTTTCCCAGGTAGCGTAGCTGCTCCCGCCGCCCTGCAGAGCGCCCATATCGATCAACTCGCCATTTTGATATTGGAAGGTATGCGCCACGTAGCCGTCGGCCCATCCATAGTCCGGCGCGAAAGGATCGAGCGCCGCCGTGTCGGCGTCGCCCGTGACAGTCCCGCTTTGGTTGAGCAGTTCAGTGGGATCGAGGTCATATTCACCGTTAAAAAGAAAACTCTGGGGGCCGCCGAACGTTTCGATTTCCACGATCTGGTAGTGATGGTGTACCGCCTGTGCAGCCAGTGGAACTGGTATGGCGAGCGCAGCCAGTAAGGTGAGCGCAGTAATGGCAGGAATGCATGTTGTCGGATTTATCTTCATAGATTGCTCCTTCAATTCTGATCTCTGACTCGGGCCCGTCCCGCTTGCTAGCGACCGAACCACGCCGAAGCGCGTGTATCCATAACGCACAGGCTGGCTTTGGTCAATCGACCGGACCTAAATCATTCCTAACTTCGTAAGTGACGGTCTCCGAAAGAGTTATTGAGCTTGCTGAACTGGACTTGTGGGGTAAAATCATGTTCCCTTGGGGTGGGGCTTATGAGCGCGCCCGCCAGTTCCGGACGTCGTGTTCGCACCGGACTCTTCGAAATCGACTTCGGCGCCCTTGAAGTCCATAAGGAAGGCCGAAGGGTTCCCTTGCAAGAACAGCCCTTTCGAGTGCTGGCTGTGCTCTTGGAGCGTCCCGGCGGAGTGATCACACGCGAAGAGTTGCATGACCGACTCTGGCCGACCGATACCTTCGTCGGCTTCGACGAGGGCATCAACACAGCCATCCGGAAACTGCGTGTTGCCTTCGGAGATTCGGCCGATAACCCTCGATTCATTGAGACCATTCCGCGGCGGGGGTATCGTTTCATCGCACCCGTCCACAATGCCAACGTGGAACCCGCTCAATTTTCGGAGCACACCTCGGGGCTCTCTCAGGATGTTCGTCTCGACGAGGAACCGCTAAAGCCGGACCGAGACTCAGCGCGATTAACAGTACCTGCGAAGCCCGAACTTCGAACCGGCAGCGGAAAACACTGGAAGTTGATTTCACTTACCCTGGCGGTGCTGGTGTTTTCGGTCGGCAGTTACAAATACTTCCATCGCAGCACCAAGCTCACCGAGTCGGACACGATTCTCGTTTCGGACTTTATTAACACGACCGGAGATCCAATCTTTGACGGCACGCTAAAACAAGCACTGACGGTAAAGCTTGCTGAATCGCCTTATTTCAACATCCTGCCGGATGCGAGGGTCAAAGAGACTCTCGGGTTGATGGGGCATTCCTCGGACGAACGTGTTCTGCCGCCGATCGCTCGAGAGGTTTGTCAAAGAGCGGGAGGCAAAGTCGCTGTGTCGGGGTCGATCGTGGCCGTTGGCGACCGGTACATGATCAGCTTACGGGCGACCAATTGCCTTACCGGGGCTGACATCGCGCACGAGGAAACGGAGGCGCAAAATCGAGATCGTGTCCTGAGCAGTTTAGGAGAAATGGTTCTTCCCTTGCGGCAGAGGCTCGGAGAACTGGTCAGTTCCATCCAAAGGTTTGACACTCCAATCGAGCAGGCCACAACCAAGTCGTTGGCTGCGCTGAAGGCATACACCTCCGGCGATCAGCAGCGAGCTCGTGGGCTCGACGGACAGAGCGTGCCCTTCTATAAGATGGCGATTGATCTCGACCCGGATTTCGCGGTTGCGTATGCACGGCTGGGAGCCGTTTACGGGAATTTGGCAAATTCCGCACTCGCGGACGATTACTTAACCAAGGCTTTCGAACGTCGCGAACACGTCAGCGAGAGAGAAAAATTCTATATCGCCGCACATTATTATGCCGATTCGACTCGGGAGACAGACAAAGCGATCGAAACCCTGAGGCTCTGGACGCAGACATACCCACACGATTGGGTCGCTTTCAACAATCTTAGCGCGGAGGCCGTTAAGGTCGGCCAACTCGACGAGGCAATCAAGGCAGGCCAGGAAGCGTTACGGCTGAATCCGGCTAACACGTTCACTTACTTTTCTCTTTCCACTGCCTACTTCAGGGCGAGTCGCTTCGCCGAAGCCCATGCTATCTGCGAGCAGGCGATCAAGTCCAAGCGAGATTCGAGCGACATCCATGCAATGTTCGTCAATTTAGCTTTCATCAATGGCGACGAGCCAGAATTCGAGCGACAGGTTGAGCAGATTGAGATCAATGCGAAGGCCGATCCTGGCTTCCTCAATCAGAAAGCATGGATCGCCTTTGCTCGTGGACAGGCGGGCACAGGGCGTGACCTGTTCAAGCGCTCCCGGGTTGCTAGTCTGCAAGAAGGAAACGACACTCCCGTAAACAGCAAGGACTATGCGGCGTTTAGCAGCGCCAACGAGGCACAACTGGAAATGGAACTTGGGAATCTCCAGAAGGCGCGAGCGAAGGCCGAATTGGCGCTCAAGCTGATGCCACGATCGTCGGAGGTACAGTCCTACACGGCGCTCGTCTTCGCCCGCCTGGGCGATTTCCGGCGAGCCGAAGGCTTGACGAGAGAATTAACGAATCGCTTTCCCTCCGACACTCTTCTGAGCAACGTTACGTTGCCAGCCATCCAAGCCATTGTCGAAACGAAGAAGAAGAATTATAGCGAAGCCATTAATGCACTGAAGCTCTCCATACCCTACGAATTAGGATCTCATCAGGATCTGCCCGAAGGTATTACCTTCTACCAGCGTGGCCTGGCATTTCTGGCGGAGGGTTTCGGGGAGCAGGCCGCTGCCCAGTTTCAGAAGCTTCTCGAAAATCGCGGAATCGTTGCCATATCGCCCTATTGGGCTCTAGCACATCTCGGGCTGGCGCGTGCGAATCTGCTGAATGCACGGAGTCGCCAGGGAATCGCTGCCGATGCCGCCCGCGTGAAGGCGCTGGCCGCCTACAAAGATTTTCTCACTCTCTGGAAAGACGCCGACCCCGACATCCCCATCCTGAAGCTCGCCAAGTCGGAGTACGCGAAGTGCCGAGATAAACTTTGAGAGTCGCGTAACAACACTCGCGCGGACGGTTTTACGGGGGGGGATGTGCTTCTCCTCGCTCATGGCTGCAAATCGCTGTGCCATAGTGGACGCCAAAAGTCCACTGCGAGACGCCCTCAGAAACATAGGCTCCAGCCAGCGCCTCGCCCTTCTCATCGAGCACCTTTACATTCCACTTGGGCGCCACCTTCTCACTGAACGGATAGAGAAGTCTGGGGGACCTCTGGCAGCATCACGGATTTTTGTTAGCTGCTATTAGCCGAGCCTGCCCTGCGGTGGCTCGGCCTCCATTCCTTAAAATCGAAATACCGCTCGGACCATCACGATTTCAGTACGGGACCACACGTCAAGACCCTGAAAGCCGGACAACAACCTGACATAGTTTATAAAGCCTTGCCCCCAAGAGTCCCTTAGGCGCGGCCCGGAAAACAAACTTTTCGATCGGGACAAGTCGGTATGCGCAATCGAGCACGCTCTCCGTTGGCAAAGGCGTTTGCATAGTAGACACTGGTTTTCAGGAACCCACTGACCTGATAATTTTCTACGGGGTGACTCTCCAAGGGGAAGACGCTCCAATGGGACTGAACCTCGGAGCATATTCAGGTTTGCAAGTGAACCTTGCAGGCATCACCTCCACCGAACCCCTATATTTGATTGTAGAGATTGTCCCGAGCAGCGGCGGAACCTACGTTTCCGAGGTAGAGCTGCAGAGTGACGCCAACGCTTCCTCGGTATTGCTTCCGTATTCGAGTTTCACTGACGGACAAGGAGTCGTCCTTACTTCGGCCGAAGCCGGCGACATCAGCTACATCGAGATCGAAGGCGAAGCCGGCTACTCGAGCTTCGGAATAACCTCCTTGCAGGTGTATAACTAGCAGGGTTCCACAAAACAGAGACGAAAACCATTTCCCTGTAGTTCGGACTTAAGCGCCGCCGGGGGTCGTCGACGAGTTACCGGCCCCTGGCGGCGAGCTTCGATCTCTGCCCGCTCTGCGGACAGGAACTGGCCCCGGCGCAAGCGAAACAGGCAGGACTTCGTCTTGAAGAGGAGTCGACAAACAGAAATTACGACGAACGAGTTTCAGTACAAGCTTTCCCCCAAAAAGAACCACCTTCAGGAGAATCAAAATGAAGAAGTCTCGCGTGGTGGTGTATTCGGCGCTGCTGTTGCTGTTGGGCAGCGTAGGCAGTCAAGCGCAGCAAAGCTTGGCGTCAACCGGAAATGGCGATTCCAACGCGGGCAGCCAAGCCGTCAGTAATGTGAGCGGCACGGGTACACAACGAACGCTGCCGCAGTGCTCGGGCCAGGCCAGTCGCCTACCGGGGAGCATTGCTGGCCCTTGCAAACCAGTTTTGGCCGGTACGCAAACTCAACAACTTTCAAACGATCTTCCTCGTCACGACGATGGAGCAATTTACGTTGAGTTTGTTGTCCCAGGCTCCACGTGTGAAGCCTCGTTCCCCCTTTGTACGACCCCCGTCGCCATCAACCTGTTTGGTGCCGTCACCGGATACTATGCCGACACAAACGCGTCACTTCACGGCTTCGTGCGCGCTCCCTGGGGTACCATCACCACGTTTGACGGCCCGGGCGCCACGTGCCCCAACTACTTTTCCATTTGCACCTGGCCAGTCGGCATCAACCTGCAGGGCGCGATCACCGGATATTATTGTGACGCAGTCACGTGTCATGGCTTTCTGCGGACTCCTGGCGGAACCATCGTCGGGTTCGATCCTCCCGGGTCGGTATTCACGGCCTTTAACACAGGCGGCATCAACCTGGCGGGGGTGATCACGGGGTCGTACTACGACGCCAACTTCGTAGAACACGGCTTCCTGCGGGCTCCTAGCGGCACCTTTACCCCGTTTGACGCTCCGGGCGCCGTCAATGGGACTTCTCCCACTGGCATCAATGACTCGGGGGGGATTGTGGGAACCTACTTTGACGCAAACTACGCAGGTCACGGCTTCCTGCGCGCTCCCGACGGCACCATAACCACGTTCGATCCCACAGGCTCCATCGATACCAATGCCAGCGCGATCAATCTCGAGGGGGCCATTACCGGGTCGTGGCAAGACGCAAGTGGTGTGACTCACGGCTTCCGGCGGAGCAGGTACGGAACCTTAACGACGTTCGATGTCCCGGGTTCGATGGATCAAACCGTGCCCAGCGCCATCGACCCCACGGGGACGATCACAGGATACTTCCAGGGGACGAGCGGCCTTCACGGCTTCGTCCGAGCCAACGACGGTACTTTCACGACCTTCGATCCGCCGGGCTCCGAGGAACCCGACTCCGAGACTATCGTGAATGGCATCAACCCGGCGGGGGTGATCACGGGATGGTACATTGACCCGAGCTTCATAGGTCATGGTTTCCTGCGGATCCCGGTCCTGTGATTCGCCGGGTTCTGTAAAAGGGGATGTCAATGGAAACATCTGCGGGCGGCAACGGCTGCACTGGCCGAGTTTGATCGGTCCAAACCGCGAGCGGGGCTTGATGTTGAAGTCGGGAAGCAGGTGTTTGTACTTCCGAAGGATGTCGTGCATTTTGTGGAAAGACACTCGCGACATCTTCATCCGATGACATTCTGGCAGTGCACAGCCGCATCCGATTAGCTGTGCTATATCACGAGCACATCGTTGCCACGCGACTTCAGAGCGCGGTCAAACGTGATCAACTTCAAGCCTGCCACGACCGTGAAAGCCAACATGTAGGCGTCTGCCCAGACCTTTGGAGAGCGACTCGGCATTCGAGAGCGCGCACGAAACTCCTTCTCGATATCCACTGGCTCGGGCACGAAAACAACTCGATCATCAGCCCAGATCCGGTCCCACAAGTTCCAGGCTTCCGCCATAGATTTTGTGTCCACTCCCATGATCTGCTCGGTTGTGAGAAGCCTAAGAACAGTGATTTGCGTGAACCGACCGAAAAAAAACTGCTCCTGTCCGGCCTGCTCGAACCAGGATCTGGCTCTCTCGGAATGTATATGCCGGCTCCACAGGAGCGCCAGCCAGACATTGGCATCAAGGAAATTCAACGTGTTCATAGATCCGCTCATTCGTCACGTCTACCTGTGGTCCTTTGGAAACAATCAGAGGAAATTCGACCCTCTTTGGCCTCGGCCGCTGCGCCTGCAAAACCACACGCCTCACGCCGAGAAGAACCAGTTCACGAATCGAAGAACCAGTTCCTGCCGCCTGTTCCTTTAACTTCCGGTAAAGGGACGCCGGAATGTCCACCGTTGTCCGAATCGATTCTTCCTTCATAGAAATGATTATTTCATATGTGCCATAAATATGGAACATGCATTTTTCGGCCAAGGAGTGGCAAACTGCCGAGATGCGGATTGTCCTAGACATCAGGAAGCTGCTGCGAGCCTACAGAAAATATGAGCGGACGAAAGAGTTTCTCTACGCACGGTCAGCAGCCGAAGGCAATCGAGCCGCTTCATCCGCTGGCACCCCTACCGGAGCTGGGCCAGTCGCCCAGGACTCGGCGAACGAGCGAACGCTGCCGATCAGCAGCATTTACCGAAATCGATAGCAATGTCCGTCCAGCCGATAGAACACGCGCTGGTTGATGACAACTAGCAGTAGATCATTTGGGAGGAACCCGAGTGATGAATATTCCGCGGCGTCCGTATTGTAGCCAAATTGTTTCAGGTCTACGCGAAATGAGAGCTTATCTTTCGCGTCAGGCTTGTCTTTCGCTGGAGCGCTCCAAGAGTGAAAAGATGTGATCAGCAATACAAGGGCGTAAGCGCGAAAGTGTTTTGGAAATTTCACGTAAGTTTTTTCGTCCTTGTCAGCCGTGGCGGGCCTCCCGCAGCCCTTCCGCATCGGACACCCAGGGGACACTAATACCTGATTCCGGTAAGCCTCCAGCCTTGATTCAGTAGGGCCGCAAGGGACTAACATTGCAGGAACTTACGAAGCAAGAGAAGTTTGGAGGCGCGGGTCGGAATCGAACCGACGTATAAAGGTTTTGCAGACCTCTCCCTTACCACTTGGGTACCGCGCCCTCTTCCTGAGCGCTCTGTTCAACGGGGTGCGTTCGCGTCAGTCCCCGTCGGCTCGGGAGTTGCCCTAACCGGCTCATTCTTGTCGTGCTCCGGATCGTACTGGTGTTTCTCCATCCACTGCTTGAACTCCGTCACCGGTTCGGTATCCACAATGCCATCGTGCCGGAAATAGGCAAAGTCCTTCATCTCGACGTGCAGGTCGCAGGACTCAGTCGCCCCCGGCTTGCCCATCTTTGGCAGCAGAATCTCGAGGGTCTGGTCCGTCTTTTTCCAGCGCGCGAAGTAGGTTTCAAACCCCGACGAATTCCTCAGCCGGTCCCCGCAGCGGTAGCTGAAGTCGAAGCCGCGGGGATCGCCATTCTCAAAGAGATTCGCCCGACCCTCCCCGTCCACTGCATCGAGAACCTGGCGGTAGTAATGCGAATGCGAATTGTGCTGAAAGATATGCACCCGCAGCGGATAATCGTCAGCACTACGGCCAAGCGCTGCCGTTGCGAGGAGTGTGCAAACCGCCAACCCACTCAAACAACCTACGCAACCACGTAGCATCGGAACACCTCCATCAACAAAGGCTCCCGCGCAATCCTAACTCCAACCGCGCCCGACGGCAACGGCAGGCATCGATTTTCATTGAATTCGGATGGGTGCTCAAATTCAGGCAAACTCATGCTTTTTCGTCCATGATTTGTGCTACAACACCGAACATGAGGTTGACGCATCGGGCCGATGCCTCGTTCCGCCCTGACATCGATTCGGAGTTCGTCCGTTGTCCGCGACATCGATGGGGGGCGATGGATACAGCGACTGACGTGCCTGCCATTACGACGCGAGCGAATCTCAGGAAGGACGCGTCGCCGGTCGGCGCTGACTGCTCGACTGAATGGCGCGGACACCGCGCAAGCTGGTTTCGAACAAGTGCGGCTTCCGTTTGAGCTGCTCTGATTTTTACTGAAGGAAGGTCTGCGCAAGAACTCCCTAAGCTTTTACAATAGAGTACGTCTAATCCTCACATCAGGAGATTCGAATGCAACGCAAAGCAAGCGCAGTTTGGAAGGGCGGTCTTAAGGATGGAAAAGGGACGGTTTCGTCCGCCAGCGGGGTTCTTTCGAATACGCCGTATTCGTTTACCACGCGCTTTGAAAACACTCCGGGAACCAATCCCGAGGAATTAATCGCGGCGGCGCATGCGGCGTGTTTTTCGATGGCGCTGTCGGCGCAACTGGGAGGCGCGAACCTGACGCCAGAAAGCATCAGCACCTCAGCCACGCTAACGATGGAGAAGCTTGAGGCCGGCTGGACCATCACCGCCGTCCATCTCGATGTGGTCGCCAAGGTGCCGGGCGCGACCGCGGAAGGCTTCGAAACGGTGGCGCAGAATGCAAAAGCAAACTGTCCGGTTTCGAAGGTGCTCAACGCGAAGATCACAATGGATGCGAAGCTCGGCTGATCGGGTCCGCTTCCTCGTGGTTTGCGCCTCTCCAGGCCGTTGCGCTCGTTTGACAGTCAGATACGGAGCAGTAGATATTAGTGTAGTCGCCTTGAAAAAGGCCCTGCCGATTTTTCTTCTGATGCGGATATGGCGGAACTGGCAGACGCGCTAGGTTCAGGTCCTAGTGATCGCAAGGTCGTGGAGGTTCGAGTCCTCTTATCCGCACCAACCCCAGCAGTTCGCCGTTCAGCTCGTGGCTGGCAGGCTGGTTTGCTACGCCCCTGCCGACAACCGATGGGTGCTGCGGCTTTGCGCGATGCCGTACTGCCGGATCTTATAGAGCAATGCTTTGTAGCTGATCTTCAGCAGCACCGCTGCTTGCTTGCGGTTCCAGTTGGTCTCTTCGAGAGCGCGGGCGATGGCCTCGGCCTCTGCTTCGTCTTTGGCATTGCGCGACAGCGACTTCAGGCCGCCTGCGGAGTCAGCGCCCGGGCCCGGGACTCTGCCCGCCACCTCGGCATGCATTCCTCCCCCGCCATCGGGCCGGGGCTGTAATTCGGACGCCGCGAGTGTTTCGTCTCCCAGAACCAGGTAGCGCTTGATGAAGTTGCTTAGTTCGCGCAAGTTGCCCGGCCAGGAATGGCGTAAGCACGCCTCCATCAACGGCCCCGAAAGGGGCAACGGGGGACGCGCGTAGGACTCCGACATGCGCGACATGAAATGCTTCAGCAGAATTGGGATTTCTTCCTTGCGGTCGCGCAGCGGCGGCAGCGACATGGTGAAAGCGTTCAGGCGGTAATAGAGATCCTCACGCAGACGCTTGTTGGCAAGCGCTTCGGGAATATCGATGTTGGTAGCGGCCAGAATACGGACGTCGACTTTGACCATGGTGCGACTGCCCAAGCGGGAGAACTGCTGGTCCTGGAGTACGTGCAGCAGCTTGGCCTGCAGCAGCGGCGGCATTTCACCGATTTCATCGAGCAGAATCGTGCCTTTGTTACACAGTTCGAATTTACCCGGCTTGGCGTGGTTGGCGCCGGTAAAGGCTCCCGCTTCGTATCCGAACAGTTCGCTTTCGAGCAGGTCGGCGGGCACCGCCGCACAATTCACTTTGAGGAAGGTGCGGTGGGAGCGCGGGGAAAGTTTGTGGATCAGGCGGGCAAGCACTTCCTTGCCCGTGCCGCTTTCGCCGAGCAGCAGGACCGGGATATCGACGTTGGCTACGAGCGCGGCCTGCGAGCGGATCTTTTTCATCGCCGGGCTGGCAGCGACGAAGAATACATCGTCGCAAAGTTCTTCGACGTCGCCCGCATAGCTCTCACCTTTGGCTGTGCTGACACACTGTCCGATGACGGTGTCGAGTTCGGCCTTCTGGAACGGCTTGGTCAGATAATCGATCGCTCCCAGGCGCATCGCCTGTACGACTTTGCGCGTGTCGTTCACGCAGGAGAGCATGACCACTTTCAATCCGGGCCGGAGATGACGAAGTTGTTCGAGCGTCTGCAACCCGTCGATGCCGGGCATGAGTAGATCGAGCAGCACCAGGTCGGGATTCAGTCCTTTCTGGACGCGCTCGACCGCCTCTTCGCCGGTGCTGGCGGTTTGAACTTTATGCTCATCCACTTCGAGCAGGGTGCGGATGTAGCGCAACATTCCCGGTTCGTCATCCACCAGCAGGATGTTGGCGGCTTCGCTCATTTAGGTCCTCGTTGGGCGCTGATGATTGGTTTCAATGGGATGAGAAAAGAAAACTTGCTGCCCGCGCCCGGCTCGCTTTCCACCCAGATCTTGCCGCTCATCCCCTGCAGCAGGCGCCGTGAGATCGCGAGTCCGAGACCCATGCCCTCGGCTGATTCGCTGCCGGGCAAGCGGAAAAAGTCGTCGAAGATCTCCAGGTGAAACTCCGGACGAATTCCTTGGCCGGTATCGGCCACACTCACTTTGACGGCGTTCGGCACGTTGGTCGATTGACGGCGGCGCTCTCCGCCGGTTAGGGACTTGCTCGCGCCGCGACGCTCCCACATATGAGGCTCGGCATGCAGCCAAACCGTGCCGCCCTGCGGTGTGTACTTGCAGGCATTCTCGAGAAGATTCGAAATCACGCGCTGGATCTTGGGCGCGTCGAATGCAAATGGCGCCAGTTTATCGTTCGCCAGAAAATACAGCGCCAGGCCGCGCTCCTGAAACCGCGCCGACCAGTGCTGGCAGACCTCCGAGAGGCAGGCGTTCATGTCGGCTTCCACGTACTGCATGCGCAGTTCGCCGATTTCGAGCACGCTGAAGGTCAGGAAGTCCTGAATGAATTGCTGCAAACGTTGTCCGCTCGAAAACATGTCGCCCAACACTTCGCGCTGTCGGTCATTGAGCGGTCCGAGCTTCTGACTTTGCAACAGTTCGATGTAGCCATTCAGAATCGCCAGCGGCGTCTTGAGGTCGTGGGCGGCTGAGGCGAGCGCGTTCGTGGTCTTGCGAAAACGATCGCGCAATTGCTCCAGTTCGCGTGCCACCTCTTCGGCTGATCCGGACGCGCCAGCCTGGGCTGTCGTCATCGACGGCAGGCCAGCTTTCGAAGGCGTGCCAGTCGGAGCGACGGCCGGGCTTTTATCGGGTATCGAAGCCATGGCAAACCAATAACGTTCTGTCTTTGGAGGAGGGAATACCACTACCGTTCAAACGAGGGGGGTAGGTTGATCCTATGTTAGGCGTGTCTGGCTGTCAATTGGAAACAGCCACTGAAGCGAAAAACGTTGCACTTTATGGGCGTGACCTGTAGTCATCAATTAATTCCAGACCGACAGAGCGATTCGGGGAATTCGCCTGCCTGTGGCGAGGTTTGGACTGACTCCAACTACGCTTGGCTCTCTCCGAAGTTTGGCCCATAAGGTGCGGTATTGCTGGGGTTAATACCCTAGATTGGCGGACATTCCACGTGCCTCGTCGCTTGTCGAACAAGGAAAAACGAAAGTGGGCCAGGTTACAACTCGCCATTCCAGTTTTTATCCGCACCTGCGACGGAAGCGGCAAAGATTCCTTGGAGTTCGCTACTGCCATTAACATCTCCGCCGGGGGTGCTTTGGTGGTAGTTCGGCGTTCTTTGCCCAAATCGGCGCTGGTTTCGATGGAGATTCCAAGCGCCCCGATCGCACTCACCAACGGGTTGAAGGCCGCTGCTCGAGTCATGCAAGCGAAGGCCATTTGGGTTGGACACTCGGAGGACTACCATCTCCTCGGTTTGAAGTTCAACCGCCCTCTGAACACCGACGCGGTCGCGGCTTCCGGCAGGCATTTGAGGAAAGTCCGTACTGCGGTGTGAAATGTTTTTCCCTTCCGCGGCCCCTCTCCGCATAGCACTTTGGTGCTTGACGCAGGTCCCTGCCCTCGGAGTATGATCTTTGTAAGCCTTTCATACGCCGAGCGTTTAGGGAAATCTTTCGAATCGCCCCACTCTCTCCCCCAGTTTGGTGCTTGGGATGCACTTTTAGTGCATGCGGCTGAACACTCACCGCAAAAAGGGGTAGAGTCCGATGACAGTAAGCTCTCTGGCGCAATCGCTCGGCGAGGTTCCCCCTGACAACATCATTTTCGGCCATTCTGAGGTCATGCAATCGGTTCGCTCGCGGCTGGACAAAGTGGCCGCCGCCAACGTTCCAGTCCTGATCACCGGCGAGAGCGGGACCGGCAAAGACATCATCGCCCGGCTCATCCATGGGCTTTCTCCGTGGAAGATCGGGCCCTATGTAAAGGTGAACTGCCCGGCCATTCCTGGGACGCTGCTCGAAAGCGAACTTTTCGGCTACGAAAAAGGAGCCTTTACGGGCGCCTTCGGTTCGAAGCCCGGACGGGTTGAACTGGCCCACCGCGGCACCTTGTTCCTCGATGAGATTTCTGAGCTTGACCCCTCCTTGCAGTCGAAGCTTCTGCAACTTTTGCAGGACGGACAGTTCTGCCGGATCGGCGCCCAGGAAGACAAGAAGGTCGAAGTTCGCGTGGTCTGCGCTACCAATCGCAACCTGGAAGCTGAGATCGAAGCGGGGACTTTCCGCCAGGATCTCTACTACCGCATCAACGTCGTGAATCTGCGCATGCCCTCTTTGAGGGAACGCCGCGGCGACATTGAAGATTTGTGCGTGTACTTCCTCGAATATTACAACCGCAAGTACAACTGCCGGGCGCGCCCTCTTTCGAACGAAGTGCTGGCGGTGCTGCAGAAATATCACTGGCCCGGAAACATTCGCGAACTGGAAAACCTGATCAAGCGCTACGTGATCCTCGGCCATGAGGAAGTAATCACCAACGATCTGGTGGCGCGCGAACCCGACTTTTTCAGTCCGGACATTTCTTTAGACGGGCCGATTTCCCTGAAGAAGCTCACGCGCCAATGCGTGCGCGAACTGGAGCGCAAGGTCATCCTGAAGGTGTTGCAACAGCACCACTGGAATCGTAAGCAGGCAGCCCGTACGCTCGGCATCAGCTATCGCGCCCTTCTGTACAAGATCCGCGATGCCGGTTTGCCCTCGAACCGCGCGCTGCGCCTGCGACAGGCCGAGAAACTCGCCGGCAGTCCCAATAGCGGTGCGGCCGCCGACTAAGGGAGGATTTGGTTCTGATCCGCCAGTAGGTGGCGGGAGGGGCAGCTGCCCTGGCCTGTCCAAGGCGAGCGCAGCTCACTCGCACTCGAGCGATCGAGCGCTGCTGCGACCCGGGAGTGAGAGCTCAGGCGCCAAGTCTTGTTTCCAAATCGCGAAGCGCCTTGCTCCATTCGTTCAATCCCTCTGCCTCCAGCCACAAGTCTTTGAGCTCGGAGCCGGTCCGTACCCTCTCCACTGCCTGACGGGCGAGGTCGACCAGATCCGGCGGAGCTCCAGCCTTACTCTTCCTGATCCAATCGATCATTGGCCGCGGCATCGCCGACGATGCCGTCTCGCCCTTCGCAGCGGCAACGAGCGCCGCCACAACTTCCGCAGCCGCTACCACGATACCGCTCTCCGCCGCCGCCAGGTAGACCTGATCGCCGGCGCGGGCGAGGATTTGTCTCAAATCGTCAACTCCGCAGGAATTGAGCCGCCCCAGGAAGCCCTGAGCATCCTCGTTTTCGAAACTGCCTGTGCCCCAGCCCGGCATGAAGCCTCAGGGCGGAATTATAGAATGTCATGGGCCTCGCCCGGTTACCGTGACGGAACGTGAAGGAACAGTTCTGGCGTGAACGGAGGTTTTCGGTGCTACGCTAGGGGCAATCCGCGGAAAACGCTTTTCCGCGCGAAGGTTTCCCAATGCGTGACGACGGTCCTTCAAACCGCCCCGACTCGGCGTCCAAAGAACTGCGACATGAAGAAAGTCAGTTGTGGCGATGGGCGCTTGGTCTGCTCATTCTGTTTGCGGCGGCGGTGGCGGCGTTGTCGTGGGAGCAACTGAAAGACTTGCCTTACCGGCTGTGGGCAATCCCGGCCGGACTGTTCGCGCTCGCCGTCCTGTTTGCCGCCTATGCGTTCGGGCGCAAGCGGGAGGTCTCGGAGCTCCAGCAGATTCTGAGGAGCTTCAAGAATCAGGCGGGTGTCACACCTTCCGAAGAACAACTGGATCAGCTGGGCCAACTGATCTTGCGTTCGCAGCGCAACTTCAAGGAACTGATCGACTCGCTCGATGACGTGGCGCTCGCCCTCTCGCTCGATGGCACTCTGCGGACGGTGAACCGGCGAACCACAGAGATTCTCGATGTCCCCTATTCCGAACTGGTAGGCCACAAGCTTCAGGAATTGCTGGGCGCTCCCCTGCGCACGGAGGTGTCCGGAACCCTCGAACAATTTCTCGAAAAGCGTAACTGGTCGGGAGTGGTCGAGGTCCAGCTTAAGAACGACTCCCGCCGGCGTTACTACGACTGCGTGGTCAATGCCATCGTCAAGAGCGGCGACGTGGTGGGGGCAAGCGTGCTGGCGCGCGATGTCACCGGCCATCGTGAGAAGGAACAGCGCTTCACGCAGTTGTTTGAATCCCTTCAGGAAGGCGTATACATCAGCAATCCGGAAGGCAAGCTGCTCGAGGTGAACCCCGCCCTGGTGTCGATTTTGGGATACGGCAGTAAAGAAGAACTGTTAGACCTGCCGCCGACCGGGTTGAATGTTGACGCCGGCGGCGAGTCGGTTCTGGGGCGTGGGGGAAGCCAGAGTGGCCACACCCGCACCCGGGAGGTCCGGCTTCGAAGAAAAGATGGCGGAATCGCGGTGTGCGTGGATACCTCGAGCGGAGTCATGGATGCGGGCCGGGTCGTCCGTTACCACGGCACTCTGGTCGACGTCACCGAGAAGCGCACCCTCGAGCAGCAGTTGCAGCGGCAGGAAGAGTTTCGGCAGCGCCTGCTCGAAAGCTTTCCCGATCTGATTCTGGTGCTCGATCTGAAAGGGCAGTACACGTTCGTCAGCGCGCGCATCGGCGAACTGCTTGGCTACGGGCCGGAACACCTTATGGGCAAAAGTGTCGATGATGCAGAGAACACTTCGCCGGAACTGGCCGCGCTCTACCGCACGGTGGCGGCGGGCGAGAGCGCGCTGACCTCATGTGAATACGGCTCCCGGCACCGCGACGGCAGCTGGCGCACCATGCTCGGCATGGCCAGTCCACTGCTCGACGCCGAAGGCAAGCCGGCGGGCGTCATCATCTCCGTCCGTGACGTAACCATGGAGAAAAAGCTGGAGCAGCAGATTATTCAGAGCGAACGTCTGGCGGCCATGGGGCAGATGATTGGCGGCTTCGCGCACGAGCTCAATAATCCCTTGACCAGCATTCTCGGTATGGCGGAACTGCTACAGGAAGGCGATGCCAGCGAAGGCGCCCGCAAACAACTTTCCATCCTGCAACAGCAGGCGAGGCGCGCCGCTGAAATCGTGCAGAACCTGCAATACTTCGCGAGGCCACCGGCTCCCGGACGCAGCCAGGTCAATCTGAACGAACTCGTGCAGCGTACCGTTCAGATGCAAGCGTATCCGCTGCGCAAGAGCAACATCACCGTCGACTTTCTGCCCGAACCGGCGGTCCCGGCGATCCTGGCCGATCCCAATCAGCTGATGCAAGTATTCTTGGCCCTCTTGCTCAATGCCGAGCAAGCGATCCGCGAAAGCCGGGAAAAAGGCACGATTCGCCTGCGCATTGAACGCAAGCCGGACTCCGTATGGGTCGTGTTTCAGGACGACGGTCCGGGAATTGCGCCCGAGAACCTGACCCACATTTTCGATCCCTTCTTCACCACCAAACGCCCCGGCCGTGGAACCGGCCTGGGACTGAGCATCTGCAAGACCTTGTTGCGCGAGCACGGAGGAAACATCGAAGCCGCTTCGGCCCCGGGCGGAGGCGCGGTGTTTACGATTATGCTGCCGGTAGCGGCCGTCGAACCGGCCCCAACCGCCGGTTAGCCGATCTCTGCACGCGAACGCCGCGATCAAGGACCGTGCGTGCGTCCTACCGTTCCACTGCCATCGCCACCGCGTTCCCTCCGCCCAAACATAGCGCGGCAATCCCGCGGTGCACGTCGCGGCGAATCATTTCGTAAATCAAGGTAACGAGCACACGGGCTCCGCTCGCCCCGATCGGATGGCCCAAAGCGACCGCGCCTCCGTTCACATTCACGCGATCCATATCGAGACCCAACTCGCGGCAAACTCCAAGCGCCTGCACCGAGAATGCCTCGTTCAGTTCGTAGAGATCGACATCATTGTTTTTCCAGCCCGTCTTTTCCCAGATCTTATGCACCGCGCCGACCGGAGCCATCATCACCCACTTCGGCTCGACTCCGCTGGTTGCCTGTGCAACGATGCGGACCATGGCCGTTCGACCGAGTTCTTGGGCGCGCGCGGCGCTCGTCACCACCAGAGCTGCCGCTCCGTCATTGACCCCCGGAGCATTTCCCGCCGTGACGGTACCATCCTTTTTGAACGCCGGCTTGAGGGAGCGCAGCACTTCGATGGTGGTGTCCTCGCGCGGCCCTTCGTCTTTGTCAAAGATCACAGCCGGCTGCCCCTTTTTCTTGGCCGGGATCTCGACGGGAACAATCTGTGCCTTGAAGCGGCATTCCTTCTGGGCGGCGACCGCCTTGCGATGCGAATGGAGGGCAAACTCGTCCTGTTCTTCGCGGGTGATGCCGTATTTTTCGGCGACGTTCTCGCCGGTCAGACCCATGTGATAGTCGTTGTAAATGTCCCACAGTCCGTCATGCACCATGGAGTCGACCAATTGTCCGTTGCCCAGCCGATATCCGTTGCGCGCATTCGGCAGCAGATAAGGCGCGTTGGTCATGGACTCCATGCCACCGGCGACGACCATCGAACTATTGCCAGTTTCGATGGCCTGCGCCGCGAGCGCGACCGCTTTCAATCCCGAGCCGCACACCTTGTTGATGGTCATGGCACCTACTTCAGGGGCGAGTCCGCCGAACAACGCCGCTTGCCGCGCCGGATTTTGACCGAGTCCGGCAGAGACGACGTTGCCCATGATGCACTCGTCCACCTGCTCGGGCTGCAGATTCGCTCGCTTCACCACCTCGCGCACCACCACTGCGCCGATCTGCGGAGCAGTCATGCCGGCGAGACTTCCCTGAAACTTCCCGATCGGCGTGCGGCACCCCGCGATGATCACCACATCCTTCGAACCCGCCATGGTCGCCCTCCCTGGTCGCTCGACGCGCGGCTTGAAGCCACGAAGCGCAAGCGACGAAACGCTCGAAATCGCGCCTCTCATTATAGATCCTGGAAAGCCGCGTCAAGATTCACGCCGCGCCATCATTCGAGCGTCGAAGCGGAGCATGCGTTTGAATCCCCACGCGGGACGAAGGCGCGAACGATGTCGAAAAAAGTAAAGTGAGTTGCCGGGCCGGCGATTTTTTCTGCGCGCGCGTCGCGCAGGTGACTTTGGTACAGCGTTGCATGCGCCCGCTTTATTCATTTTTCTCTTGACTTAGTTCTGCGTTGACTCTATACATTCAACTAGTTGCAACAAAACATCGTTGCGAAATTCCATGAACAATGGAAAGGGAGAATAGATCCATGGCAACCAAAAAGAAAGCAAAGAAGAAAAGCAGCAAAAAGCACTAAGAACCTGCAACAGGTAACAGGTAACAGGCAACGACAAAGGGGACGCGATGAGCGTCCCCAAAGTTTTTTGCGGGCCTCCCTAATTTTCCGAGCGACGGGCGCTTCGCCCGTCCAGCGCACTAATTGGCGCGAGCTGATTTCTTCTGCACCGCAACCGTTTTCTCCGTGGCCGGACAGAGATTGCGATAGGGACACAACCGGCATTGATACCCGGGCTTCGCAGCAAATTTCCCTTGCGCGATTCCGTCTGCCGCCTTGAGCACGCGCAATTTTGCTTCTTCCAACTCCGCGTCGGTTCGCGTCGTGATTACCGGCGTATTGTTCTCGAGGTTGTGGAGGATCAGGTGGCTGGCGTGTTTTCCCCAAGCATCCCTGGCCGCGAGCGCATACAAGGAAAGTTGCAGGCTCTCGTCGGCGTCGTCTTGCGACTGCGGTTTGCCCGTCTTATAGTCGACGATCGCAACCGTATCCGGGCCGGTGCGATCCATTCGATCCACGCGTCCGGTCAACTTTGCCGACCCCACTTGCAGTTCAAACCGGCATTCGGTCTTGATGATGTCGGGGGCCGAAACACTGCGCGCCACCTCGAAGAACTGGCGCAACTGCTCCATTCCCTGCCGCAGATAAAGGTCATACTGATAACGATCGGCAATGCCCGCCAGAGCGAGGTCGGCGCGAAACTGTTCCACCAACTCTTCGTCGCTGATCTCGCGCTGATAGCGCTCGGCATCGTAGAACGTTTGCAGCACCCGATGCATGGCCGCTCCATAGTGCAGGGCTGCAGGAACGTCGCGCGGCAGGTTCCACTCCCTTTCGAGCTTGAAGCGGAGCGGGCATTTTTCGTACGTTTCGATGGACGACGCGCTCAGTGCGCCGGCCACGTTGGCCGACGGCGGCATCATCAACCAAGCCGCCACATTCGATTGCTCGAGCGCGATTCTCTGCTCCTCTTCTTCGGCAAACAGGGTTTCCTGCACCGCCGCCGCCGAGCGAGTCGACCAGAACTTCCGGTAGGCGACGCTTCCCATAAACTCGCGCAGGAATTTTGTCGGCTTCGGATCCTTTTTGCTCTGCCCCTGGTGCGCGTAGATCGCCAGCGTGTCCTTGGCGCGCGTCATGGCCACGTAGAAAAGGCGGCGTTCTTCTTCTTCGTGCAGCGTCTTATCGTCGGGCGCACGCCCGTTCGAACAAGAAGCAGCCGAGGTCCGCAACTCCGACGGGAAAGCGATGAGCGGCTCGTGGTAGGGGGTCGGAAACGAAACCGACGAGCCACGAAGGATGGCCACATGCCGGTACTCCAGTCCTTTGGCGGAGTGCGCGGTCAACAGTTGAACGGCATCGCCCGGTCTGCGCGGAAGCTCAATCTTCCCATTCGCCTCGATAAAATAGTCGAGGTACTCAAGGAATTCAGCCGGGCTTCCCGCTCCGGTGGTTGCTTTGGTGTGCCACACCTGCACAAATTTTAGAAACGCAGCCACCAAATCCGACCTCTGCAGATCGAAGTGCCGGACCACAAAATGAGCCGCATCGTCCGCGCGAACCCCCTCCCGCTTTACTTCCGCGTTGGCCTTCTCCACCCTTTCGAGCACCGCGGCGCCGCCTGCAAGTCTCCCCAATACCGTGCCGAGATCGAGTTCCTGCCGCCGCACCGTCTTCATCCCTGCCCGCAATTCCGCCGGGTTGACGGCGAACTGCGGCAAGGCCGCCACCCGAAACAGGCTGGCCGCGTCATTCGGAGCGACCGCCGCCGTCAGACACGCCACCGCATCGCGGACCTCGGGTGTATCGAGGACGTCCAGACCCTCGATCGAAAATGGAATGCCCCGCTCGGTAAGTTCACGCACCAATTCGTCGCGATGGCTATGCTGGCGATAGAGCACGGCAAAATCACTCCACCGGCAGCGCTCCGCTCGGGAACTGTGCTTGCGCGTTTTCTGGATGCGAGACGCAAGGTCGGCGGCCTCGACCTCCTTATCACCCCAGGTAACGATTTCGACCAGGGGCGCGGGCGTGGTTCCGCCTGGTTGCCTTGCTTCGGTCTCTCGCAGCGATTCGAGGGGCGTCCGCTCGAAAGAAATTGAATGTACGTCTTGCGCGGAGGTTGGGGAAAACACCGGCGGGTTGCAGTTCACAATGCCAAAAGCGGAGCGGAGAATCGGGGAAAGCGAGCGCCGATTTTTCCCGAGCACCACCACTTCGGTCTCAGGGAATTTCCTTGCGAACAGCGTGAACGCTTCGCTCGAAGCGCCGCGGAACTGGTAGATCGCCTGATCGGGATCCCCCACGCCAAAAACATTGGCCGTCGGCCCGGCGAGCAGCGAAAGAATTTCGACCTGGGCGAGGTTCGCGTCCTGGAATTCATCCACCAGCAGGAAACGAGTGCGGCGGCGTTCCTGTTCAAGCAAAACGCGATCGTCGTTCAGCAACTGATACGCCATCGTGATCATGTGCCCGAAGGTGCCCAGGTTGTTCTCACGGAGCATGTCCTCCACGATGGCAAAAACACGAGCGATTTCCCGGCAGCGTTCGATGATTTCCTTGTCCTCGAACTCTCCCTGATGTTTTGATTTCGCCACCCGAGGCAAAGCGACTTCGCCACGCTCCAGGCGCTCTACATAGGCGGTGTACTCGGCCGGGCCGAGCAGTTCGTCTTGGCACCGGCGCATGAACTCAAGCAGGCTGTCGAGGAACTGGCCGACATTGGCGGCGCGCACAAAGTGCTTCAGACGGAGGTCGCGGATACGACGCCGCAAGTACACCCAAAGGTCCTTTTCGTCGAGCACGCCAAAACCAGCGCCGCGACGTTGGAGCAGTCCGTTGCACCAGGCGTGAAAGGTGCAAGCCTGCAGGCCGTCGATGACGACGCCCCTCAATTCTTCCTGAACCCGAGCCAGCATTTCCGACGCGGAATTGTCGGTATAAGTAAGCGCGACAATTTCATCAGGGCGAGCATGTCCCTCACGAATAAGATTCGCCACGCGTTGTGTGAGGACCGTCGTCTTCCCGGTGCCGGCGCCAGCAATCACCAGCATCGGACCGCTTACATGTTCGATGGCCTCCCGCTGTCGTTCGTCGGGAACAATCCCAGGCGGAGCGGACGCAGCCAGATTTCCCTGATCGGTCACGTGAGAACTCACTAGCCGGAGAATACCAGAGCCGGTTGGGGAAGGTCGGAGCCGGTTGTGCAAGTCTGGAACTCGGTTGTGGGAGGCTTCCGAGACTTCAGCCGCGAAGGGGCGTCCGAATTAGCTCAGCGCTTCGGCGCTCGGAAAAAATGGATGGCTTGATCCAAGTCCCGGAGTGTCCCGGAGCGACGACCGGGGTCTCCCGCGCACTGTTCAGGGGTTCGAGATCGACTTTTCGACCGTTTCCCGCAACCTGCGGCTGAGATCACCGCAGCGCCTCGAGCGCGAGAGCCGTCGCCACGATCGCCGCGGTCTCCGCTCGAAGAATCGTACGGCCGAGCGAGGACGCGATCCATCCCGCCTCGCGAAACCAAGCGAGTTCCTCGTCCGCCCAGCCGCCCTCCGGTCCGACGGCGAGCGCGACTTCACCCGGCCGGGATTGAGAAGACGATTGCAAAATGTCTGCCAACCGAGTGTCCTGCTCGGACTCGGCAACAGATTCAGCAAGAACGACCCGGGTCGGCGCCCCCACCCCCAGGACGCGAGCAAGATCGCTGAGCTTGACCGGTCCGGCCATCTCCGGAGGTGTCGACCTGCGTGACTGTTCGGCGGCCTGGCGAACGATGCGTTCCCAACGCTCGTGACGCTTTACGGCGGCAATCGCCAGATGAACATCGCTCCGGCGGGCAATCACGGGAATGATGCGAGCAACCCCGATCTCGGTGCACTTCTCGATCGCCCACTCCATGCGGTCGAACTTGAAGATGGCAAGCGCCAGCGTGATTTTGGGAAAGGGTTTCGCCGCCTGGCCCTTGCCAAGCGCGAACTCAACCCGATCGTGAGAGATCGAGGTGACCGTTCCCCGGCGAACCTCGGAGCCGGTCGCGATGTCAAACTCCTGGCCGACCTCGGCGCGCAAGACGCGAGCCAGATGAGCAGCATGTTCGCCGACCAGAGCGGCGGTGTCTCCGGTAACCTCGTCGGCGATCCAGCGGCGGCGAGTCATGGTTCAGGTCTCAGAAGATTTCAGAAAGGCTCATTCATTGAAATGCCAGAACACGACCGGGCCAGGAGTTCTTACTGAGAACCCATCGCTGAGAGTCGAGAGACTCTGCTACGCAAACATGTCCTTCACCCGTCCCAACAGCGACCGCCGCTGCGGTTTGTTTTCGACCGGAGCCAGTTCCCCAAGTTCGGCCAGCAGTTCGCGTTGGCGCTTATTCAGTTTCCCCGGAGTTTGGATCCGCACCTCGACATAAAGGTCGCCTTTGCCGTGCCCGTTCAGCACCGGCACCCCCTTGCTCCGGATGCGAAACGAGGTTCCCGACTGCGTGCCTTCTGGAACTTTCAGCCTGTGATCTCCCTCGAGGGTCGAAACCGTAATCTCGGTGCCAAGCGCCGCTTGCGGAAACGAGATCGGAACCACGCAATGCAGGTCGTTGCCTTCGCGCTCAAAGAAGGCATGCTCCTTTACGTGCAGAACAATATACAAATCGCCGGCGGGCCCGCCGAACGCGCCCGCTTCGCCCAGGCCGGTGAAACGAATTCGCGTGCCGTCCTCGACTCCGGCCGGCACCTTGGCTTCGACCACGCGCTCGCGCAGCAAGCGGCCTTCGCCTTTGCACTTCAGACAGGGATCGGTGATGATGCTGCCCGCTCCCTGGCAGGTTGGGCAAGTTCGAGCAATGCTGAAGAAGCCCTGCTGATACCGCACCTGCCCGCGCCCGTTGCACGCCCGGCAACTGACCGGAGCTTTGCCCGGTGCCGCGCCGTTTCCGCGACACGCGTCGCAGGCTTCATGGCGGCGGACATTCACTTGCTTCTCGCTGCCGAACACCGCCTCGTCAAATTCGAGATGCAGGTCTTCGCGAAGATCCGCTCCCCGCTGCGCGCGGCTGCGACGACGGCCCCCCTGACCAAACATGTCGCCAAAGCCGAAAATGTCGCCGAAGATGTCGCCAAAATCCTGGAAGATGGCAGGATCGAATCCCGCCGCGCTTCCAGCGTTGCCGCCCACCCCGGCATGCCCGAAGCGGTCGTACAGAGATCTCTTCTCGCTATCGGCAAGAATTGCGTAAGCTTCCGTGACCTCTTTGAACTTTTCTTCAGCGTCAGGATTATTAGGATTGCGGTCCGGATGATGCGTCATCGCCAGCTTGCGGTAAGCGCTCTTGATCTCGACGTCGGTGGCAGTACGAGTGACACCGAGCACCTCGTAAAAATCGCGTTTCGTGTTAGCGGCCAGAAACTCCCCCACTCATGGTTCACTCGTCAACTCTAAACGGTTTCAACTCCGGCTTCGTCAGGGCATCGCGTTCGCGATACTGGCGTCGCCTCAAATCAAGGCTCCCATTCGGAGCCGGGCACTACCCGCGGCTATTCCGAGCGACCCGCACCATCGCCGGACGCAGCAGCCGTTCCTTATACTTGTAGCCGCGCTGCAGCTCATCGACGACCTGATGATCCGGCACCTCGGTCGTATCCACCATCTCAATTGCCTCGTGCACCCGCGGATCGAAAGGTTGTCCTAGAGCGGCAATCGGCTGCACTCCAGTTTTCTGCAGCGCATCCTGAAACTGACGGTTGATAAGCTCAATGCCGTTGCGGAAATCGCTGGAGTTGCCGCCAGTTTTCAGCGCGCGTTCAAAACTGTCCAGGATGGGCAAGAAATTCTTGATGACATCGGCGGCGGCAAATTCGCGAAAATCCTGCTGCTCACGCGTTGCGCGCTTGCGGGCATTATCGAACTCCGCCTGCAGTCGGGCCAGACGATCGAGCAGCGCGTCGCGCTCGGCCTTAAGCTTTTCCGTCTCCGAAGCCGCGCCAACCTCCGCCGGTTTGGCCGTGACCGCAGCCGACGCAGCTTCATCGCCGCCCTCGGCCGCCGGCAGTTCGTGCTCCAGATCCTCGCGCTCCAACTCAAAGCGCCGGTCGGTTTTTCCGTTTCCCTTCACCATACTGCTCAATCACCCGATTCGTTCAAAAGTTTGTCGAATAGCCGCGCTATGTACGACACCGCGGACATGGTATGTTGATAATCCAGTCGCGTAGGTCCAATCACCGCCAGCGACCCCATCACTTCGCCCCCAACCCGAGCGGGAGCCCCAATCAATACAAAATTCTGCAAATTCGAAGACGGCATTGCCTCGTCGAGCCCGATCACCACGCGCACCGCTTCCTGCCGAGTGTCAAGATAAGCGCTCAGCAGCTTTACAACTTTCTCTTTTTCCTCGAGCGTCCGCAGCATGTCTTGCAAACGCGTACGGTCTTCCTGCCCGGTCCCGTGATTCGTAACCAGGTTCGCCGCGCCTTCCACGAACACGGCCTGCGTGTCGTCCGCCGCAGCAAGCGCGCCCTGCCGGTAAAGCTGCTCGATCGACTTCATCAGCCGGTCGTACTCGCTGCGCTCTTGTTCGAGTCGGCGAGCCAGTTCGGCGCGCATGTCGCCCATCGTCCAGCCGCGAAAATTTTCATTAATATAGCGCGCCGCCAAATCGAGATCGGATTGCGGGATATCGAGGCGCAGCACCCGATCCCGCACCACCCCCGACCGCGTGACCACGACCGCCAGCACCTTTTGATCGCTCAGGTGCGAGAAGTAAACATGCTCGAGCGCGTTCCGCGGTCCGCTGGTAGCCACCGTCACTCCGACGCTGTGCGAAATCAGGGAGAGTACGTGCGAAGTCCGTTCCATAAACTCCGCGACGTCAGTGACGCCGGTCAGAGTGTCCTGAATAATGCTCTGGTTCTCGTGCGAGATACGCGCCTCCCCACTCAGTTGCTCGACATAATAACGATAGGCTTCCGCCGTAGGAACGCGGCCCGCCGAAGCATGAGGCTGCTCCAGAAATCCCGCGTCCGCCAGATCGGCCATCACATTTCGGATCGTAGCCGCACTCAGGCCTTCGCGGCTGGAGCGCGCAAGCGTGCGCGATCCGACCGGCTCCCCGCTGGCAATAAATGTTTCGACGATAGCGGTCAGAATTTCACGTTCCCGTCCGCCCGCTGGCCCTGCTGGCATAGCTCCCCGAGAGTGGGACCGAAGCGTCCCATTAAATACTTTAGATGCAGTGGCTTAGATTAAGATTCCACCACGCCTTATTGTGAATTCTAGGGAGCGCTTGCGAGGGTGTCAAGGAATAGCGGCGTGAGCATCATTTCCTCCCCCGGAAGCGGCCCCCTGCGTGTCTCAGGCATTGCCCGGATGAGCGGCGGAACAGTCGGTGGGGCCGATTCTCCATGAGTATAACCGCCTTGTTAACATCAGTTGAGTACCGGTTTGCCCGTCACCACTTCGCCGCCGCCGGTGGAACGGCAAATCGGCATCGTTTTGAGTGCAGTCATGAGTTCAGATCGCCCCTGGATTGAGATTGTCGCCTTCCGAGGTCCTGAATCGTAAGAAGCGGCCATGCGGCAGCTTCTTTAAGACATAAAGCATGGAGAGACCGACGCGATCAGCGGCATCCTCGAAACTATCGCGCGGCGCAGCTTTTTTTCTTTTGACCACCCCAGGTAAGGCATAAACCCCGATAGCATTGACACGTTCACCACCAGCGCTCACCGCGCGCGGCGACAAAATTCCGCCAGACATAGTCCCACGGCACGACGAACAGGAAGATCACGCTCATCAGGCAGGCAAAGGTTGTGTCCCAGGTGTCTGCGTCCATGGTGTGGTTCTGCCAGGCAGGCAGCGCCACCGCGAGAAGCCATGTGGCCTTCCATGCTATTTCCCAGAACAAAAGCGGCAGCATTTTCAAGGGATAGCGTAGCCCTAGGACCGCCAGCAGCACGAGCGCGAGCAGCATGGAATTGACCACCCCGTGCATCAACTCCCAAGGCTTGTGATGAAGGAAGGCAGGAACCTTCTGCATTCCCATGCCGACGGCAATCAAGAGGTATCCGGCCCTTAAAAGATAAACTCGCCACAGCGCAATCTCCCACGTCGGAGTTTCGTTTCGGCCTCGCGTGCCCAAGGCTAATGCTGGCGATAAATCGGTTTTCATTGCGTATCTCCCCATCCGACTCGCATCGGCGGCGTCCGCCTGATTGCAACAGCCGTGACGAGTGTTCCCACCGTCTTGTGCGAATCTCCTGCTGTGCCTGACTCAGGCTTGCTAACATACATCCTACCGACTTAAGATCTCGCTGTGGATCCGAGGTTCCCTGGATGTACTGGATGCCTTTCCGCAAGGGCTTTTTTACCAGTTTGCTGCTCGCTTCCTTGTGCCTGTTCATCGGCCCCGGAAAATGCCAGGACGCAGAAATAAATAACTGTCCCAAAGAACCCGTGGCGTGACCCGCATGTGAGCGAAAGGTACAAGAAGTGGCTGAAAGAAGACGTCGTTTATATCGTGACAGATCAGGAACGGAAAGAATTCCGGAATCTTACGTCCGACAATCAACGCGATGAATACATTGCAGCTTTCTGGGAACGCCGCAATCCAACGCCCGGTTCAGCCCACAATTCTCTCAAAGAGGAGCATTATCGGCGCATCGCTTATGCCAACGCTCACTTTGCCGTCGCCCTTCCCGGGTGGCTGACCGATCCTGGCCGCGTCTACATCATTTACGGACCTCCAGATTCTGTCGAACTCCACCCTGGGTTCTCGCCGCCTATTGAGATCTGGCGCTACGCCCTCCTCGAAGGATGTCCGAACGCTATGCGCACCTTTACCGATAAAACCGGCGGCGGCGACTATATGCTGAGCGATGCAGACTTGGACTGGCTCCGCCAAATGCTCGCCCCGTGCAAAGAGACCACTCCCTGGTAGCCGGCTCGGCGGTTGACGAGAAATCAATTACTCCTCGTCCTATGAAACAGGATGATTGTAGCCTGGTTACACCATCACCAACGAGATCAAAAGGGGATGAGCACGCTCGCAGCGGTGTCGATTCAAGAGCGGGTTCGATCAAGGTAGGGGCCAACTTCCTTTAATGAGCACGAAAACGCACGTCCCGTTCTTCCGTTGGAGTCTCCGTGCCCTGACTGGTCGTGGAGCGCGCCGAATTTACGCCTACGTTCTTGTTTTCTTGTTGTGCCTAACGACTGCGGATCGCCTCCGCTCATATTTCATGGCTCGGAAAATCCAAGCTGTATTGAAAGGGTTGGCCGAGATACGTTTGGATCAGACCACCGAAGAACAAATGACGAAGACGGTCCCATACCTGATCCAGAAAGACCGGAAGGTCGGCGGAATGCAGGATCGCGGTTTTTACGTGAAGATTTCGAACGAAAAGGACTGGTTGGGCTATCGGTTCATGAGCTTTGATGCAAGTTTGTTAGTGCAGGACGGTAAAGTCTCGCAGGTCGAGTACGGCTTGGCAAATCAGTGG
>Ga0302324_100002638_pt1 | contig 41089 bp, 36 predicted proteins | sample Palsa_T0_1_FD_201949 | JGI IMG/M metagenome (GOLD analysis project Ga0302324, IMG submission 201949) | Peat permafrost microbial communities from Stordalen Mire near Abisko, Sweden - Palsa_T0_1 | ecosystem: Environmental > Terrestrial > Soil > Palsa > Peat permafrost | place: Sweden: Abisko...
GGCCCGGTCGCCACGCCCTGCCTTTACCGGAACAAGCCGAGCAGGTAGGCGATGAGCAGAATCAATACGACGGTCCCCAATCCGATGCCAGCCCCGCCTCCGGGACCCCAGCGGCTGTGGCCGTAGTATCCTCCGCCGCCGCCAAACAACAATAACAAAACGATGATGAGTATGAGCATGCGCTCTGCCTTTCTTGCCAACGTCCGGGCTAACAGACTGTGTCGAAACCGGTCGCGCTGATCTACTGAGCCGCGCGCGTGAGCAAGCCGTGTTTTCGAACTTTCGACACGGCCTGCTAGAGTACCACCGTGATCGCAATCGCTTCGCCAGGGAATTGACGGTTGTAGAGGTAGTACCCGTTGTCAAAGCCAACGTAAACGTCGTCGGCTGCGTACCAGTTCTCCGCCCAGTCTCCAGGCCGCGGGTCCACCATCAGGAACGAATAGCCGCCGTACTGGAATCGAGGATATCCTCCGAAAATGACGGGTTCGCTTTGGATGCGAAACCAGTGTCCTATCCCGAAATAGAGGCCGAAACTGGCTTGCGGAATGTAGTAGCCGCCATATCCGCCGCGCTGTGCCCAAGTACGGTGATCGGATTGCCAATTCGAAGAACGATCCTGCTGCCAGGAGGCGTGTTCCTGCCAGGCGCCATCCTGACGCCACCCGTTCTGCTGCTGCCAGGTTTGCGCCTGCTGCCGGGTGCGCTGGGGAGGGGCGTAGCTGGACTTTTGAGCGCTGGCCTTGCCCGTCTGCGCCGCTTGCCGGCGTTGCGCGGGGGCCGGGGATTGAGCGTGCTGCTGTGGCTGCGCCTTTTGCTCAGGCTGCTGGGCTTTTGGCTGTGCCGGCGCTTTGGGCGTTGCTGTGCGCTGCGCCTGTTGTTCCTTCGGCTCCGCCTGCCGCTTGGCTGGCGACGCTTCTCGCTTGGGCTGCTGGGCCTGTTCCTTGGCCGGTTGAGCGCGCTGTTGCGGCTCGGCTTTTGCCTCTGGCTTTTCAGGCTTGCCTTCCTCATGTTGTCCGTAAACAGTGGCGGCCGTTCCAAGCAGGAAGAACAGCGCTACCGGACCTATTACTTGATTGATTGTCATAAGATATCCCGTTTTAGCCATGTCTCCAACAGGCGCGTCCTACAGGCGGCCGGCCAGCTCCCTGTCTTGCTTCGATTGCTCCAAAGCGCGCGACCACTGGTCGGCCTGTTTCTCGGCTTCCACCCGCGCGATCCCGTAGCGTTCTTGAATTCGCCCAATCAATTTGTCCTTCTTACCGCCGATGGTCTGCCAGTCGTCGTCGGTGATCTCACCCCAGCGCTCACGCGCCGCCCCGGTAAGCTGCTTCCAAATGCCTTCAATTTGGTCCCAATTCATGCTCATAAGTCCTCCCCAGAACTGGGATGCATGTTTCTGGCCCTTTGGAATACGATTAGCCGGCCTGCTCGGGCGCGCGTCTCGGAAGCGCAAAGGGTGCGGCGCGCACCGCCAAGCGGATTAGGAACAGGCTCGCGCCGCACTCCGTTTTGCGCGTGTTCCTCAGAATGGCGGCAGACGGCTACAGCACCGGTGAATCGTCGCCCAGCAATGCTTTCCGCACGATCTTGATAGGCGGCCAGCCTTCGCGCATAAAACGGTCGTGAAACTCTTCCAGCGTGTACGCGCCGCCGCGCATCTTTTTATAGTCTTCCCGCAGCTTCATGATTTCGAGCTTGCCGAGCGTGTAATAAAGATAAGTGGGATCGCTGGTGCCGCGCTTGGTTTCGCGTTCCGCGTTGGTGCGGCTCTGATAACCTTCGTTGACAAAAAAATCGATGCCCTGTTGGTAGGTCATGTGGCCGGTGTGCATCTCTATGCCAACGATGTAGCGGGCGTTGCGCAGCAGCGCGTCCTGCAATTGGCCCAGGCGCAATGTCAGATCGCCGTTGCCGTAGCCTTCGTCGAGCATCATCTGCTCGCAGTAGTGCGCCCAGCCCTCGGCATTCGAATTGGCGCCCAGAAGCTTGCGGACTTTCGAGGGGAGGGTTTGCATCCAGAGGAACTGAACATAATGGCCCGGATAGGCTTCGTGGACCGCGGTGCTGATGATGGTGCCCCGGCTGAACCCCTCCATGTGCTCTTCCACTTGTTTGGGAGTCCAAGTTGGTTCGGGCAACGTCACGTTAAAGAAAGCTTCCTTGGCGACCCTTTCGTACGGCCCCGGCGTGTCCATGGACGCTGTGGTGAGTGCGCGCTCAAAGGCCGGGGTTTCCTCCAGAATCGGCAGCACCGGCGAGGGGATGGTGATGATGTGCCGGGCGGCGATGTAGTCTTTCAATCCGCCTAACACGTCGCGAAAGGATTGCAGCAGACGATCGGGCGCGGGGTGGTCGTGCGTGGCTTCATCCAGAATCTGCTGCGGGGTTTTCCCGGGATCGATTTTAGCGGCGGTTTGTTTGAACGCTTCCTGGTTCCGGCGCAGATCGGCCATGCCGATTTCGAGCAGCTTATCCAGCGGCACGCCGACCATTTCTTCGTACAGGAGCTTCTTGCGAAAGCGCTCGGAGCCGAGCCGAAAATCTCCGCCGGAGCGCGGCAGAAGGGTGGTTTCGAGGAAGGTCTGATATTGTTTCAGGGTGTCGATGGCCAATTGGTTGGAGTTTTGGAAATCGGCCAGGAGCTTCGGATCGGTCACCAGCTTGAACGCAGTGGGGACGTCGTTCTGGAAGAAGCTGACGATACCCGGCAGTTGCTCGATGGCGATCTGGGTGTAAATGCGGGGAGGATTCTTGAGATTGGCGCGGGCGGCCTGGAAAACCGCCGGAAACTGGCGCTCGCGAGCGACGACGGATTGGAGCCGCTCGGCGGGGGGCGCGAAGGTGCGGCTCATGATCACGAAAATGCTGTTGGTCACTCCGCTGGAGTAGTTGTCCGGGTTCTTTTCCCAGGAGCGAACCTGCTCCAGATCGAGGAGCGTGGAGCGGATATCGTTCAGGATGAGATCGCGATCGGGGTCGGCTGGCAGGGCCGCGAACTGGCGTTCCGCGCCGTGCAGGGCTTTGACATGGGCCTCGACGGCAGCCTTCGAATAGTCCTCCAGCAGCGCATCGTATTGGTGAAAGCCGGCTGAGGTGCCCGCGGTGGGATTGAACTTGAAATAGATATCGTCGAAGAAACGATCCACCTGTTCAGCGGAGGGTTGGGCCTGGAGTGCGGCAACAACGGCAAGAAGAAAGAACGCGCAGCGCATGTCCGTATTATGCCAGCCCTCGGCATTATTGCAGCCCTCGGGATTAAGCCGGCGTTCACACGTGCGGTTGAAAAACACAGTAAAATTGTCCACCAGTAGAGGAGTTCGTCACGAAGTGCATTTGAGAACCGCGGCCCCGGCTCTGTTCCTGATGGGCGTGATGTCGGGACGCGGGCAACCGCCACAGGATGTTTCGGAAATGTCTTCGCATGACGCGCCCGCCACCTTTAGCGCCAAAGTGAACCTGGTGATGGTTCCGGTAGTGGTTCGCGATGCCAAGGGCCAGGCCGTCGGGACGCTGCGGAAGGAAGACTTTCAGCTCTTCGACAAAGGCAAGCCGCAGGCGATCTCCAAGTTCTCCGTCGAAAAGGCCGGCGAGACAACGATTCCGGCGCAGGTGGCGACGGACGACGCGGCGCTCGACAAGGGTGGGACCCGCGCCGTTGCACCGGCGGCTCCGGCCGCACCGATCGCCCAGCGATTTGTGATTTACCTGTTTGACGACGTTCATACCGGCACGCCGGATTTGATCCAAGCTCGCAACGCCGCCGACCGGCATTTCGCGGAAGATCTGGATGCCGCCACCCGCGCCGCCATCTTTACCACCTCCGGACAGGGCAACGTGGATTTCACCGGCGACCGCGCGAAACTGCACGACGCGCTGATGAAGCTGATGGCGCGGCCAACCCTCGGCCCGGTGGGATCGGAATGCCCGGACCTGACCTACTATACGGCGGATCTGATCCAGAACAAGAACGATAGGATGGCGCTGCAGGTGGCTGCCGAGGAAGTGCTGGCCACCTGCCAGCCGCCGCCGCCCGGTCCGCAAACGGCCCAATCGATGCAGCAAGCGGAACAAAACGCGGAGAATGTTTCCCGTGGAACGGCGGCGCGCGTCCTGGCCCTGGGCGAGCGCGATACGCGCCTGGCGTTCACGGTTTTGGAAGATGCCATTCGACGGCTTTCCGCGGCTCCCGGCGACCGGACTTTGATCCTGGTCTCGGCCGGATTCTTCCTTACCGACGATCTGCGTTTCGAAGAGACGGATATTATGGACCGCGCCATCCGCGCCAATGTGCGGATCAGCTCGCTGAACGCGCGCGGCCTCTATACCCTGATTCCAGGAGGCGACGCCAGCACCAACACTACGGTAGTGAGTCCAAGGGTGTTGAACGCGAAGGCCCAGTATCAGGGCGACAGCGCGCTTGCCGAAGAAGGAATCATGGAGGAGCTGGCCGATGCCACCGGCGGCCGGTATTTCCACAACAATAACGACTTAAAGGCGGGCTTCGCGCAAGTGGCGGCTTCGCCGGAGTTCGTTTACGTCCTGGGATTCTCGCCGCAAAACTTGAAGCCGGATGGCGCCTACCACGCGCTCCAGGTCAAGCTGACCAATGCGCGCGGATTGGATGCGCAAGCGCGGCGCGGATATTATGCGCCCAAGCACCTTCCCGATCCCGAAGAGGACGCCAAGCGTGAAATCCAGGAGGCGCTGTTTTCGCGGGACGAGTTGCTGGATATTCCAATGGAATTGCACATGCAATTCTTTAAATCGAGCGATATGACGGCTAAAATTGCCGTGCTAGCCCGGGTGAGCGTAAAGAATTTGCGCTTTCGCAAGGCGAATGGCCGCAACAACGATAACCTGACGATACTTTCAGGAGTGTTCGACCGCAATGGGAACTACATCCAGGGCACGCAAAAGACCGTTGAGATGCGCCTTCAGGATGCGACTATGGAAAAGGTGTTGAATTCGGGTATCACGGTCAGGACCAACTTCGACGTGGCGCCGGGCAGCTATGTAATCCGGCTGGTGGTGCGCGATTCGGAAGGACAGACCATGGCGGCGCGGAACGGGGTTGTCGAAATTCCGTAATTGGCAAGGCAGATATTGCATGGAGGTGCGATGGTGAGTATTCAGCGCATGGTGTTTTCCGCTTTTCTCGTTCTGGCGGGTGTTTATCCCTTTTGTGTTTGCCCCCAGGCTCGCGCGCAAGCGCCCGGCGATTCCGGCGCTGTCATCCGCACCGAGACAAAACTGGTGCTGGTGGACACGGTGGTGACGGACAAGAAAGGGAACTATATCCACGACCTGGAATCCAAGGATTTTAAGGTATGGGAAGACAACAAAGAGCAGGAGATCAAGAGCTTCTCCTTCGAAGCGGGGGCGGCGGCGCCATCCAATCAACGTAAGCACTATCTGGTACTGTTCTTCGACAACTCGACCATGGATTTCGGTTCGCAGGCGCGCGCCCGGGAGGCGGCGACGAAATTCATCGACACCAACGGCGGACCGGATCGCCTGATGGCAATCGTGAATTTTGGCGGCGCGCTACAAATCGCGCAGAATTTCACGGAAGATACTCAGCGGCTGAAAAATGTCGTCAATGGCATCAAATTTTCCGCCGTCGCGCCGAACGCTTCGGATGCGAACGCACCGCAGCTCAGCGCGCAAATGGCCAGCTTTGGCGCGCGGGATGTACTCTACGCATTGAAGGACCTGGCCAAGAGCCTCAGTGCGATTCCGGCGCGCAAAACCGTGATCCTCATAACCGGCGGATTTCCCTTGACGCCGGAGATCGTCTCGGAAGCGACGGCCGCGGTCAGCGCGTGCAATAGGGCCAACGTCGCGATTTATCCCATCGACGTTCGTGGACTGGTGGCCGGCATGCCACAAGCGCGATGGACCGCGCCCGACAGTGGCGTGCGCTTTCTTCCCGCCTCGTATGTTCCGGGCGGAATGTCGTTTTTCATGCCCCAACACGGCGGAGGATCGTCGGGAGGCGGTGGCGGCGCTGGTGGGCATGCGGGCGGTGGAACTGTGGGCGGCTCGCCGGGCGGAGGCACGCCGGGTGCGGGGCATGGCCCAACCTCCGGGTCTGGTGGAGGGACGTCGCAGCCGGGAAATACGCTGAACCCGTATGGCCCCAATTCGCCCTGGTCGAATCCGAGCGCTCAATCGCGCACTATTATTCCCAAATTGCCCGAAAGCACCGCGGAGAATCAGAACATCATGTTCCTGCTGGCGCAAGGCACCGGCGGCTTCGTCATTCATGAAACCAACGATTTGATTGGCGCCATGCAAAAAATCGGTAAAGAACAGAATGAGTACTACATTCTCGGCTACACGCCCCCGGATTCGGAAGAGGGGAGCTGCCATGTGTTGCGCGTTAAAGTAGAGCGCTCGGGCACGGAGGTGCGGGCGCGCACGGGGTATTGCAATGCGCGGCCCCAGGATCTGCTGGGCGGCAACGCCACCGAGAAGGATCTGGAGACTCGCGCGGCCGCGGCCCAGGCCGGAAACGTCAGTGCGTCGATGCAGCTTCCATACTTCTACACCGCTCCCAACGTGGCGCGCGTAAACGTAGCGATGGAGATCGCCACCGAGAACCTAAAGTTCGAGAAGCTGAAGGGCAAATTCCGCGCCACGCTCAATGTGCTGGGCCTGGCCTATCTTCCGGATGGGTCCGTTGGCGCCCGTTTCAGCGACTCCATGAAGCTGGAGTTCGACGACAAGAAGCAGATGGAAGCGTTCAAAGAAAAACCGATGCACTACGAGAACCAATTCGATGTGGCGTCGGGCAAGTACAACTTGAAAGTTGTGTTCGCCTCCGGGGGCGAGAGCTTCGGAAAGATAGAAATGCCGCTGGCGGTGGATTCCTACGATTCCAAGCAGTTCAGCATGAGCAGCGTGGCGCTGAGCAAGGAAGTGCGGAAGGCCTCCCAGTTGGGAACGGGGCTGGATGCGCTGCTGCTGGAGGATCGCGTGCCGCTCATCGCGGATGGGATGCAATTGGTGCCCTACGGGTCGAATCGTTTCAAGAAGAACGATCTAGCGGCTTTCTATATGGAGTTGTATGAGCCGCTGCTGGTGACCGGCGATCCGAAAGCGCGGCCCGTGGTAGCGTTTGAGATCCGCATTCTGGACGGCAAGACGGGAGAGCAGAAGGAGGACACGGGCCTGATGAGCGTGGGACTTCCGGCGCAAGCGGGTAGTCCGATGGTTCCGGTAGCGGCGAAGATACCCACGGCCGCTCTCAATCCGGGTGCTTATAAAGTTGAAATCAAAGCGGTGGACAACGCGGGCCAGGAGTTTAAGCGAATGGCGGACATTCAGATCGAATAGCGAGAACCGAACCCGCCGGCGGTGCAGCATTTCGTGCTGACTGCGGCGCGCCGCATCGCGGCTCTTTAATTCAACGCCCTTTTGGAATTCCTGCCGCGCCTGCTAGGAATTTACCTTTTGCAATCGGCGCAGGGTGAAAATTTCCGGGTGGATATTTTCCGAGCGGAGCTTTTTCCAATCGTCCGTGACGTGAATCAGTTTGCCGCTGATGTGATTGGATTGCTCCGAAGCCAGGAACAAAGCCAGTTGAATCTGTTTTTCCGGCGCGACTCCGCCGGTCTGCCGGATCTGCAGCGCTTCTTCGGTTTCCTTCCAGCCCGCCCGTTCGCCGGCGCGCAGGATCTCATCGGTCATGTGGGTGTATGTGCCGCCGGGACCCATGCAGTTGATTTGGACGTTGTGCTCGCGAACTTCTTCGGCCACCGTCTCCACCAACCGCACGACAGCCGCTTTGGAGGCGGCGTAAGCGGAGAGGTTGGGGCGCGCGGTGGTTGCCCCGGGCCCGCTCAGCACGACGATCTTTCCTTCGCGGCGCGCGATCATATGCGGAAGAACGGCCTTGCAGGCGTTCATGACGCCGAGCAGATTAGTCTGGATGGTGTCGACCCACGCCTTGGGGGATTGGTCGACAAACGGTCCAATCGGACCCGGAACGGCGGCGGCGCAGATGAGAACATTCACCTCGCCGTAATGGACGCGCATCCGATCGACGGCCGCGTTCACCTGCTCGAAGTCCGTGACATCGGCGCGAATGCGGAGCGCGTTGCCGCCCGCGTGTTCGATCTCCAGATGCGCCAGGTCCAGCTCGGCCTTGCTGCGGGCCAGCAGCGCCACGCGATTTCCAGCGGTGGCGAAACCGATCGCCAGCCGTTTGCCGATGCCTCGTCCGGCTCCAGTGACAAGCACACCGGCGTTGGTCAGAGTTTCCACCGTGCTGATCCTTCCAATCCACGTTAGTACAACGGGGACGCCGCTGTCGCCGGGCTCCTGGCAGCCTGTGTCTAAAGTCCGAAAAAACCGCTTGCTCACGCGCGCGGCTCAGCAGATTCCGCGCGTTACAGAGCCACGACCGTCAGGGAGCCGGTTTCGACACGGGTTCCTAGCCGGACGGAGACGAGTGCTTTCCCCGGTACATGGATTCGTCGACGCGGCGGAAGAGCCGATCGGGGGATTCGCCGGAACAATACTGGGCCAGGCCAACCGAGACCGCGAGATCGACGCGGATTTCGCGCCCGTCTCCCCGGATATGATAAGGCGCGTTGAGGCGTTCGACGATCTGGCAGGAACGGGACTCGGCGATGGCGAGGTCACAGGCCAGAATGGCTACGAACTCATCGCCGCCCCAGCGGCAGACATAATCCCGCGCGCGCACGTGGCTGCCGAGGCGGGCCGCTAACTGCTTCAAGACCTCGTCTCCGAAGAGATGTCCGAAGCGATCGTTGATTTCCTTGAAGCCGTTGAGATCGAAGAGTAGAACGCAGAATTCCTGCCGGGCTTCGATGCGGGCGGCAAGTTCCCGGTCCAGATCCCTGCGGTTGGCGACGCCGGTGAGAGGATCGAGCGTGGCCAGCAGTTCCACTTCGTGCAGGCGGCGCTGAATCTCGATCATCTTCTGGCGCAGCCGCGCGAAGTCGTCCCGGCTGCCCAGCTCGATGGATTGGGCGAAGTCCCGCAGTTCTGAGGTTTCTATAGCGAGCTGCTGCAGATCGCCCGATTGGACCGCGGTTTCCAGGCGGTCCGCGAAATCCACGAGCCGCTCGACGTGCTCGACGTTGCGGTCTGCGCTGGAATCTTCCGTGCGCGTCACCATGCTGAGGGTCTGGTGCAGGTCGCGGGCCAGCGCCGCATTCCGGACGCGGGCTTTCTCACAGAAACCTTGCAGAATTTCGTGCAGAGCGCAGCGGCTTTGTTCCAGCGTACGGGAAGTCGGCGCCGGATCGGAGGAGAGCCGGGAGTGCAGCAGCAGCAGGGGATCGCGGAAAGAAGCGGCGATCTCGGGCGAAATGGCTTCGATGGTTTCCCCCACTTCCGCGATCGCAGCCAGGTAGCACTGGAGTGCGGCAGGCCCGTCGGCGCGCTGCCCAGCAGCGGAATTCAGAGGAATTTCCGGCCAGCCCATTTATTTCGATCGACCTAATTCTCTTTCCCGGATCCAGAGGTCTTGAGTGGTTCAAAACCTTCCTGGTATGCCTCCACGCTCTGCGAAGGAACGGCGATTTTGATCAGCTTGCGATTGTCGTCTACCCAGAAGTCGAGACCGATGGGCTGCCCCTGCGGCGAAGAGCCGGAAACGCTCAGATGGTTCAACTCGGCCGATTTTCCGGCAAAATCCACATGCTCGCGCGCCTTATAAATAACGGTGGCGGTTACTTCAGCCTGTCCGAGAACGTAAACCGGAAACTGCTGGGGCTGCTGGTTGTCGAAGCTGGCGCGCATCGCGAGTACAGCCCAAGGATACAGGGGCAGATTGGCATTGACGACGATGGCGTCGGGATGCACGGCGATCGTCTTGGCCTGCGGGCCCTGTCCGGTATCGATTTCATTCTTGGCCTGGCCATCGGAGAACGTGGTTTCGACGTTCATCTGAATCTGGCCGAGCTTGGCTTTCGCTATGGCTTGGAGCGGCTGAAATTTCGCGTCTGTGAGCACCTGGAAGCGTTCAATATCGATTTTCATCGGGCCGATGCTGGCCGAACCGGAGCCGTCGATATCGAAGCCGCTAGCGGACTTCTTCACCGTGTAGGTTTCGGTTGCCACCTGGCCGCCGGCCATGTAGATCGCGAGTTTGCCGCCATTGGGCGTTTGGAGAACGCCGTGATTGGCGGGTGCGGGCTTGCTTTCTACCGGTGCGGTCTTGTTCCCCGCTTTGTCCACAAGCGCCTGCACTTCGGGAGGAAGATCGAAGCGATCCTTCGGAAGATCTGGATTCACTTCCACGCTGTCGATTTGAATGATGAATTCCTGCTGGGCCGCGCGGTTGACCAAGCGATGGGGCGAAAGGACATCGCCATCCTTGCGGTAATCGTCGTAGAGAATTTCAGCGTTCACGTCGCCCATTTGCGAGCTCACCGTGGCCATGGTTTTGATCATGAGGCCGGACTTCTTGTCGTAAAACTCGGTGATCGGCTTGCCCTCCTTAGGCGTCAGCACCACCTTGTAGCAATCATGACCCTCCACCGTTTCCGCGCCCGCCGTCTCGGCCTTGACGTATAGCTTCTGCCAGTAGAGCGGGGCGTTGAAAGCGCCTTCCCGGAGCGCGTCGGCCCGTTCGACACCTTGTTTGACGCGGGGGCCCTGGAGAGCGGTATTTTCCCAAGCCACGTCGCCATTGCTGCCGGCGGCGATTTTTCCGATGCCGGGCAGTTCGGTGACGCCCAGGTATTTATCGGGCGCAGCCTCGTAAATAGTGAGCGAGCCCTTCAGCCCCTGTTTCGCGAAGTCGATGGTGGCGTGCTCGATCAGGCTGTGGCGCGCCTCATACGCGGCCTTTCCTCCGGTGGCGTCGATGAAATGACCGGAGACGGTTTCTACGCTTGGGAGCGCTTCACCGGCGCCGAAGAGTGGAAAAGCTGCCAACAGCACAAGCGTCATTTTCTTCATGTTCACCTCCGGCCGCACATTCACTTTAGCGCAGCGGAATGGATGCGTATCGGAGGGCGTTAACATGGAAGCCATGAGTTTAGGACGCATGCTGATTGCGCTCGGCCTGCTGGTGGCGGCGCTGGGCGCGCTCCTTTCGCTCGGCGAACGGCTTCGGGTCCGGCTCCCTCGATTGCCGGGCGACATCATCATCCGGGGAAAGCACTCGGTGTTCTATTTTCCGCTGGTCACCTGCCTGCTGATCAGCGTGGTTCTGTCGCTGGCGTTGTGGCTCGTGAATCGGCGCTAGCGGCTACAGACCAGCCATCGAACCTATTAATCGCAGCCCCATCGCCAGGGCGTTCCGCACCGGCGAGAAACGCGGCGGAGGCGGTTCGCAGAACATCGTGGTCCGGCTGTTGGGGGTGTCCACGGTGATCGGCAACTCCGGCTCCAGGCCGCGATCGCCTTGCAATATCGGAAGCAGGCGATGCTGAATCTGCGCCACTCCGTAGCCCATCGCCATGTACTGCCATCCCAGTTGCGGAATGATCATGAACCCCGATTTCCAACCTTCGCCGGGCGTGTAGGGCCGGTTAAAGGCCGCGATGGGAATGAAGGGAATTCTCGGCAGGCCGAGCGCGGGAAGAAACGAGTGCACGAACGCGAACATGGTGAGAGAAACCGTGTAAGTGGACGCCTCCAGCAGACCCGATCCCCAGGCCGGAAGCCGCGTGCGGATAGACGCTTCGAGCGGTCCGGCTATGCTGGCCGGCCCAACGGGTCCTGATAGATTCCACGATCCCCGCTTGCGCTCCATCACGCGAATGTCGATATCGGCGATGCCGGTTTTCGGATCGGTGTGGATGATGGTGGTGTGTTCGTTGACGGGCGCGAAGAAATTGGCCTCGTTCAAGCGCGCCATGCTCTTGCGCAGCAGGTGCTCATCCAACAGGTCGCCTTCGTCCAGCAGGAAGTTGCTGCGAACCGCGGCTTCGCTGAAGTGACGATTGCCGGTGAACTCAATGCGGCCCACATGAAACGGTTTTCCCCGTTCGATGGTTGCGGACAAGTTGGCTTCGGGCGCTTCCTCGGTGCTGGCTTGGGTGGGTTGCACTTGCAGATTGACGGTGAAATCCAGAATGCCGTCGTGCTCGGCTTCGCGGCGAGCTACAAACAAGGTGGAGCAAAAGTTCTGATAGCGCATCAGGCTGTTGAGCGGATGAACCGACTTCGGAATTACTCCATTGCCCGAAACTTGCCAGGCGGGCACGTGATACATTTGTCCGGCTTGCACCTTGATGCTGACGTGCGCCGCCTTCTGCGCCACTTGAACGTCGTTCAGTTTGACCGTGGCGTCAAAATAGCCCCTCGATATGTAATAGGAACGGAGCAGCGCCAGGTCGCCTTCCACTCCTTCCGGATTGTATCCGGGATACAGACGCCAGCCGTCCCAGATACCGGGGATGGGCGGCGTCACCCGGCGGATTTTGAGCGACCGGAGAGCGCCATTGAGGTCCTTGGGATCGAATTCGGTGTCGCCGACGAACTCTACCTTTTTAACGCGAATACGCTCGCCGGCATCGATATTGAGGTGCAGATCCACCTTGTTGCCGGTGAACGGCACCAGGTCGTAATCCACGGTGGCGGTTCGAAATCCGTCCGAGCGAAGATCCTGCTGGGCCTGGTTGGCGATCTGATGCGCGCGCAGCCGGCTCATGGGCGTGCCTTCCGGCAGGCTCATCTGAAGACCAAAGGTGGAAGGTTCTACACGCAACTGGTGGAGCTGCAGCTGCGGCATTTCCACAACGTTGAAAATCACGTCCGTGCCTTCCTCCGCGGGCTTGCTCTCCACGCGTATATCGTCGAAACGGCCCGTGGCCCAAAGGTGGTGAACATCGCTCTGGATGGTGGAAGCGTCGAAAATCTGGCCCACCTGTGTCTTCAAATCCACGGCCGACTTGGTGCCCAGAACACGAACCGATTTGATGACCAAAGAGTCCGAAGTGATGGGCGCAACAGGGCCTTCGGCAAAGGCCATGCTCGCGAGCAGGAGTACAGTTAAAAAAATACCGCGCATGTTGAAGGGACCGGTTTGCAAGTAGCGGTCCATCGGTGATTATAGCCCAACCGGGCGAAATTGTATGTGACCCCTGGGTCTGGTCGCATCCTAAAAGTCCGTGAAGCGCAAGATTCGTAAACAGCGACCGCTCGCTACGGTTGTATGATACCTTTGGATTTTTGGGTGTCGGAAGGAATTCATGCCCAACGTGATGATTGACGTGGTAAACATCAAGGGCGCGGCGCTCACCTTCGGTGTCACGCTCAGCGTCAAAGTAACGTCCCCTACTCCCGCGGACATACAGACTCAGCCCGTGCGTCCGGGTCGTTTCGGGTGCACTTTGCCGGAGGCGCAACAAAACCTCGCCGTCACGGCGAGCAGCGTGGGTTTCTGGCCTTTGGAGACGTCCGTCTTTTACAGTCCTTCGGCTCAAGTCCGCCCGGCCACCACGAACACGGGCGGCGGCGTGGCGTCCATTGACATCGACCGGACACCTGCGGGCGTCACGCTTACCATAACGCTCACTCTTCAGAAGATCGCGGACGTGACGGCGCAATCGGGCATCTCGTTCGGTTCGCCTCATAAGGCGATGAAGGTCGAGCGGGAGATTCTTAATCCGGCGGGCAGCGGAGGTACACTCCTCAACATCACACAGACGAGCGTTGGAGTAACGCCCAACTTGTTCTTCCTATTTCAGTGGAAATCGGGCGGGGCCCGCGTGGGTGTATACGTGCCGCAGAAAGCGACATTGGCTCTTGGCAACTACAATCTGTTCTTCAAGCCTCCCAAACACGACACCTGGACGACCCCAGATGTGGCCGGGCTCTACATGACCTGGAACGGGACCATGGAACATAAGAGCCTGATCGCTCAAACCGAGTTCTCGGGCTCATCCTATGTACTGTGTCTAGCTTTCGAGGAAGACGGCCCGCTGGGCGACTATGGGGCGAGTTCCGCCGGCGCGATGGCGCTCCTGGAGGAAATCGACTTCTTTCTTCGTCTTCGTCTTACCGGGACTGCCAGCAAACCCGCGGTCGGAAAGGTAGCGCTGTCCTGTTTCAGCGCCGGCGCAACTCATGTCTCCGCCATCGTTGCCGTAAAGGGCACTGAGTTATTGAGCAGGCTGAAAGGGCTTTTCATCCTGGATGGCAATGACTTCGACGTGCGCTCTCTGGTTGCGGCAGACCGGGCGATTCGAATTTACGTGGCCGAATCGAAATTTGCAAACGTCGCCAGCGGATCGGGAACCACCCGGCGCGGGCCCTACGGCTCATTCGAGTATCGCGGTGGGGGCGCACTTCCAGGCGGCGATCCAGCCTTGATTTATCTTTACGCTCCACAGCCGCTCTGGCACGACTTCAATCCTTATTTCAAGGATTGGATGTCCGTACATCAAATAATCCCGTCGTATTTCATGAGCCACGCTTTGATGACCAGCGGAGTTTAGTCCTTCCTATGCCCTTTAGCGCATATGTTTGTGCCATAGAGGAAGCCCTGGGGACAGAAACGCTGTGGCTCAACATCGCGAACTTCTTAGGCGTCGTCACGAACACGGACGACAACGAATTTGAAGTTTCACGAAAATCCGCACGCCCATCCCGACTCCGCTTACAAGAAGGAAAACACAATGGCCACCCCTTGATACGGATACCGGTTCTTCGAGGTCGGCAGAAGACATTGAGCAGGACCGGGACGTTCAGGTGGTAGGCCTGGATCTGAAGAACACGACAATCCGGGTGTGTCTAGGCGGGGTCGCAAAAGTCTTTATGCCCGCTTCTTCTTGGCCGCTTGAGCCGGAGATACTGTTATGAGCTGGATGCGACGGCAGAGAGATCGGATGGTCCGCTACATTCGTGTGTACGCGACATGTTTTACCGCTTCTTAGCGCGATTTCCGCTTCAGAGCGAAACGACCCGGCCTGCGGCCAGGTCAAAAACGTCAGGAACAAGCGCCTTTTCTCGCGCATTGGTCACTTCGCCGTAAACCAATGGTGACAAACGAGTTAATGTCAAATTTCGCAGTCTGGTTTCTTGCGAGCCGCGAAGCCCCAAAAGCGCTAAGCGCCCCTGAGTCTTGGACGAGCGAGCCGAATAGAAGTTTTTCTTCGAGCTGTAATATTCGCGCGCTAAACTATTCTGCAGCCTGGAGGCACGATGGACCGTAGAACCTTTCTAAAGACGACGGGCGCAGCCGTGGCGGCCGCTCCGTTTCTTACCGCGCAGCCGGGGGCCACTCAAATCCAGCATGTGGTGGTTTGCATGCTGGAGAATCGCAGCTTCGATCACCTTTTCGGCTGGCTCCCGAACGCGAGCGGCAGGCAGGCCGGGCTCAGCTACGTGGATACCGAGGGCAATTCGCACGCGACATTTCCTCTGGCTTCCGATTTTACCGGGTGCGACTACGACGATCCGGATCATAGCTACTCCGGCGGCCGGCTCGAATACGACAACGGGAAGATGGACGGATTTTTGCAGCCGGCTTCAAACAGCGTCTATGCCATCGGCTACTATCAAGAGAAGGATCTTCCTTTCCGCGCCGCACTGGCCCGCAATTATACGACTTGCGACCGGTATTTCCCGTCCATTCTGGGTCCGACTTTCCCCAACCGCATCTTCCAGTACGCCGGGCAGACCGATCGCTTGGATGACGACTTGAGCATTTGCACGCTCCCCACTATCTGGGACAATCTGCAGGCCAAAGGGGTCAGCCACAAATATTACTTCAATAACCTTCCGATCGTGGCGCTGTGGGGTTTAAAATATCTTTCAATTGCGAACTATTATTCGGACTTCCTGTCGGACTGCGCGGCAGGCACCCTGCCTTCCGTCTCCTTCGTCGATCCATCCTTCACCCTCATTGAGAATCTCGCTGAGGACGATCATCCGCATTCCGATGTCCGCAACGGGGACGCTTTTCTGGCCCAAACATTCCAGGCGGTTTCGAGCGGTCCAAACTGGCCGAACACCGTATTCATCGTGAATTTCGATGAATGGGGCGGTTTCTTCGACACGATTGTTCCTCCGCGGGCCATCGCTCCCAACGGCGTGGATACCGATCTGGTGGACGGCAAGGCGCTGCTGGGCATACGAGTGCCGTGTATTATCGCCTCACCGTGGACCCGGGGCAATCCTGCAGATCCCGCCGTGAACAGCACGGTTTTCGATCACACCTCCGTGCTGAAACTGATCGAAACGATCTGGGACGTCCCGCCGCTGGCCGCGCGCGAGACATCCACGGACGTGGGCAACTTACTCAGCGTCCTGAATCCGAATAACTACGATGCGGCGGTTCCCACGCTGCCTTCGCCGCGTCACGTAATCCCGTCGAGCTTTTGCTCCAGCAGCTTGACGAGCGCTCCGATCACGGGAGATCGTGAGCCGACGGTATTTCAGAAGATGATCGAGAACGGCATGCTGGCCGGATTTCCCGGTTATTAGGATGGCAGAAAGATGGAGTATTCCAGGCCTTCGAGATGCCCCTTGATCCTCCGCGATGAGTCTACTGAGCCGCGCGCGTGAGCAAGCGGTCTTTTCGGCTTTTCGACACAGCCTGTTAATTAACCGGCTGGCGCGGCGGCGATCCGTCTGTTGATCAGAACTCCGGCCGCGATCAAACCGGCAGCCAGCGCGGCGAACAGCAAAAGCCACGGCCAATATTGCACCGGATGCCGGATCACCCGGATGAAGTGGCGTCCGTAAAGATCCGCTACGATGGCGATGGCTGAATATCGAGCGGCCCGGCAGATTGCGACGGTGGGGAGATACCTGCTCAGGCTGTAGTTGGAGGCGCCCGCTGCTGCGAACACCATGCTGGTTGGGAACGGGAATGGAATGGCGGTGGAAGCCACCAGCGTCCCGGTGCCCCATCGCTCAAACAGCTTCAGGAACGCGGACACTCGGCCTTGTCCGAATTTACTGTCCAGATAAGCCTCCCCCGCTTTGCGCGCGATCCGAAATGTGATGTAAGCGCCGATCACCGAGCCCGCGGTCGTAACGGCCGCGTACTCGTACCATGGATTGCGGTGACTGCCGGCCAGAATCGCGAGCAGGATGTCGGGACCGCCGAACGTCGGCAGCGGGGAGCTATCCAGGATCGCTAGAAAGAATAATCCAGCGGCTCCCAGGTGGCGAAACATGGAAGCGGCGTTGCGCCCGCGCAGCGGCCTGGCATTTTGAAGCAGAACGTTCAACCCCTGACCACACTATATCCGCTTCGCGCTATAAACACTTCACGCTATACACTTAACACGGGACACGGCGAGCGCTGAATAATCCCATGCGCGTGCGTGCGCAGCCGGCCCAGCGTTTCGTGGATCGCGCCGCGTCCCAGCACGATCAGGTCGGCCCCTTCCTGCCGCGCTTCTTCGGTTATGGTGTTCACAATTTCGCCGACGGCGACGCGCAGTGGCAGATCCAATCCGCCGGATTTCAATATGGCTTCGACGCGGGTGCGAGACTCGGCTCGCAGTTCTTCCTGCAGCGCCTGCTCGCTTTCCAACGACAGCCAATCGCTGATGGTCCGCACCACGTGCAGCAACTGCAAGCTCGCGCCCACCTCGGCGCTGAAGCCGGCCGCCCACCGCGCCAGCGCGAGGCTTTTCTCGCTGCCGTCCAGCGCGCACAAAATCTTGCGTGGCATGGGCTGCGCGTGCTGCTTTTCGGCGTGCGCCGCCGTCCAGACCGGGCAATGCACATCGTGCAAAACCTTGGACGTCACCGAACCCAGCAGCAGCGAGCGGAACAGGCCGTGCCCGTGCGTCGGCAGCATCACCAGATCCACCCGGTTGTCGCGCGTAAATTCGGCAATCTTCACGGCCGGATCTCCCAACGCCGTCAGCCTCGCTACAGGGAGATCGAGGCCTTCGAGCGCCAGCCCATCCAAGTGCGTTTGCATCGCGCTCCGCAGTGCAGCCGGATCCGACGATCCCGCGGGCGGGGGAATCAGGCCCGGCGGAGTGATCCAGGCGGGAGGCACCACGCTCAGCACGCTAACACGGGCGTGAAGCTGATTTGCCAGTGCGCGAACGTAAGGGATGGCGGCCATTCCGGCAGGCGAGAAATCGAGCGGGAAAAGGATGTGGGTAACGGCGGGCGTGATTGCGGGCATAAGGCTCCCACAATCTTACAGAATCCTGCCCCGCAATGCGGTGAATCTGGAGCCGCGCGCGCGGGCCCAGGCCGCTAATGACGTTCGGTTTAGTAAACAACCATCGCCAGGTGATTGTTCAACTCGTTCACCGGTTGTCCGTTATAAGTTCCCGGCACAGCAGTGGAGTCGAACGACATGTAGAGGTGACTTTGCCCGGCGGTTCCCGTTCCGCGAGCCTTGACGCCCATATAGAGGTCCGAGAGGAAAGATCCCAGCACTTGTGGATCGCTGTCGATGGGGTCCAGTATTGTTGTTACCGGTTGCGCCGTGCCCAGCTTGGCGCCCCCTCGCGCGATTTGGTTCCGCATTACCTGAACCTCGTGGTTGTACTTGTCGCCTGCCGCGCTGTAATAAGAGAGGTTCACGACGCCGGTGGAATTGTCGGTCGAGATCGCAGGAAAGAAATGATGCCCACTGGACGTGTCAACGGATGCGGGAGCCGTCCAGGCGTTCCCGTTGTCGGTCGAAACTGTCATCACAACTTCCGAGTCCAGACACGGCCCGCCGCTAAAAGGGCTCTTACAGGTCTCATACGTGAGAAAGGTCAGGAAATTGCCTAACGTCTCTTCCCGGCTGGCATGTTTCGCATAAGTCCAGGCGGTGAGGTTGATGTTCACCATGGGCGTGAGAATGTCGATGGAAGGCGCCAGAGGGCTCTGTACCAGAGCGACATTGGTGGGACTTCCGCAAGCCGGGGCGCTCGGCGCCGCGGCGGGAGTGCAGGTAGTGAACAGGATGTTCTCGCTGCCGTCCGCGTTGGCATTGCCGAAGGAGACGGTAATGAGCCCGTCCGAACGGACCTGCACATAAGGGAACTCGGCGGCGGTGTTCGAACCGCTCACGAACACAGGCGCGGCGCAATTGAGCGCATTCGAACAGGCCGTGAGCGCGATCTGCGTGGTCTGGGTGTTGAAATTAAATTCGGCAATCACCACGTAGACATTGCCCGCTCCCACCCCGGCGGACGTGGGCCGCTCGTCCACGGCGATACGCGGAATGTCGTTTACCGAATCGAACACTGGCTGAGAGAAAAGCAGCACCGGCGGACTGGCCATCCAGCAGGAAGATGCCTGTGCCGCGGTGTGCGTACCCGCTGGACACGCCGTGGCGTTCAAAAGGCGCGAGGCGGGAACGCGGAACAGCCCCACGCCGCCGACGCTGGCGGAGCCGAAGCGCTGATCGGCCATAAAGAACGCGTCGCGATACGGATCGGCGGCCACCACCGGGTTCCCAACGCCCATTTCGGTGTTGCTTTGCGCTGTAAAGGCGGGCAGCCCGCCTTCGAATTGCACGCTGCAATCGGAGACGGCGGATCGATGCACATAATATCCGCTTACGCTCTGGTCCCATTGCGCGTCCGATGTCAGGTTGCCGCGCCAGTCGTTCGCGGCTTGCACAATCAGATCCTCATTGGCGCCCACGCGGTTCAGAAGAAAGTCCGCCGAGGCCTCATTTTGCGGGACGGCGCCCGCGCGCGGCTCCAGATTGAATCGCGCTCCTTGCGAACCGCTACACGGCGCGGCCGTGGGCTGTGAAGACGACCCTGCGGCGGCGAAATTTGCGAGCCACGCAGGTGGAACCGCCGTGGTCCTGGATGGCTCGCCGAACGCAAGGATCGCCGGGCCAGCCAGCGGATGCCCGGTGGCCTTCAGAAAGGTGCGGCCCTCTTCGGACGCCAGAAACCGGAGCGGAGCGGAAGGTGCGACACGGAAATTCCGGAATGCCTTCGGAATTGCGGGCGGTTGGGCGCCAAATGCGGTAACAACGAGAAAGCCTGAGAGAATATAGGTGAGTCGCTTCATGGGAACACGCGCAAAACGGAGTGCGGCGCGGGCCAGTTCCCGATCTGTTTGGCGGTGCGCGCCGCACCCTTTGCGCTTCATGGAACACCTTTCAGTACTGCAAGTTCGCCAGGTGGTTATTGACGTCCGGGCTGGAAACTCCGTCGTAGATGCCAAACACACTATCCCAGGTAAAGCCGACATAGACCCGGCTCCGGCCGGTCTCGCCGGTGCCACCCACCGCCATGCCGAGCCGGTCCCCGAACCCAGCCGGTTGATCCAGCGCCACGATGGGCGGGCTGGCTTGCACATCCCCGAAGGCCGAGGTTAATAGCTGAGGCGTCTCCACGCTGGTGGAACCTGGAAGGATCTGCGCGAGAAAGACCTGCGGCCGCAACTGGAAGGGGTCGTTTTCCGTCGAGTAGTAAGCGATGTTGGTGGTGTTGGTGGATTTGTCCAAGGCCACCGCTCCGAAGAACTGTTGTCCGGCGCTGGGGGTCACTTTAGCGCTGGGACTCCAACTCGCCCCGGCGTTGGTGGAACTGGTGACGGCGACGTCCGTCTTCGCGCAGAAATTGCCGCCCGCGCCGGCCTGCTGAATCACTGCCACATCGCAGCGGTCGTAAACAAGAAACGTGGTGAATGTTTTCCCGTCGCTCTCCAGCCGGTTCACGTGGCGGGGATAAAGCTGGTCCAGCATCGGTAAATCGCCAATCAATGTGGCGAATACAGGATCGTTCTCGGTGATCACCACCCGCGGCGAACCACAAACCGGCGCCTTGGGCGCTCCATTGGGCGTGCACGTAACGAACTTGATGGTTTCCGGATTCACGCCAGGGAAGGTGGTGTTGCGATACGAGATGGTGATGAGGCCATCGGCGCGGACCTGGACGTAGCCGAAGTCCGCATTCGTGTCTGCGCCGCTGATGGTTATGGAAGAGCCGCACTGGAGATCCAGGTTGGTGCAGGCGGTGAGAGATACTCCTGTATCGGAGCCGTTCAAGGCTCTCTGGGTCACCACCGTGTAAAGATCGCCCGCGCCGGTCGCCGAACCGATCTTGCGGGGGTCGACGGCGAGGTGCGGTGAAGACAGGGGCGCGTTCAATTCAGTGATGTTCGCAACCGCTGCGACGGGCCAACAAGCGGCGCTGGTGGTTTGAGTACCGCTGGGACATGCCGTTACGCTCAACAGATTCGAGGACGTTGTCCTCAGAATGCCCACGCCATTCTCATCCGGGTCCGTTTGGAATCTCAAATCGACGGCGAAGAACGCGTCGCGCGCCGCATCCGCGATCGCCGTGGGAGTGCCGTTGGGAGCAAACAAGCCGATAAATGGCAGCCCGCCCTCAAAATCCGGCGCGCAATTGGCGTTGGAACGCTGCACGTAGAAGCCGTCGTTGCTGCCCCCTAATCCACGGGCATCGTAGGCAGTTGCGACTACCAAATCCATATTGGCGCCCACGCGATTGGGGATCGTCGCTACCGACAAGGCGGCTTGGACCACCCCATTGGAACGTGGCTCAAGATTGAAAAGACTGCCGTCTGGGCCGGTACAGCCGGACTGTGCGCGCGCGCCGGGCAAGCAGGCCAGCAGCACGACGAGCGGAAAACCGATGCGCGAAAGTAGGTTCATGAATCGTGCTCCGTCAAAGCGCAAAGGGTGCGGCGCGCACCGCCAAGCGGATATGCAACCTGGCTCGCGCCGCGCTCCGTTTTGCGCGAGGTCCTCAGAAGCGCAAAGGGCGCGGCGCGCACCTCCAGGCGGATCAGGAACTGCCTCGCGCCGCGCTCCGTTTTGCGCGAGGTCCTCAGAAGAAGTCTACAAGAAAACGGCATCGATTATTCCATGCAGTTGTAAAAATTGGGTAAATAACGCGCGCTGCCCGATCGCCCAAAAGCGATCGCCCAAAAGCGAGAGTGGCGAGCCGCACCGTCCTCCACATAATATATGAGAGTCCATGCGGCATTCCAACAAAAGCGACACGCTTGAAGATCCCGGCGGCGTGTGGCGTCAGTGGTTGTCGCGCCCCAGGCGCACATGGATTCGGAGAATCGTATTCCAGCTTCACCTCTGGTCGGGAATACTGCTGGGTTTTTATGTGGTGGTGGTCTGCGCCAGCGGCAGCGCCCTCGTCTTTCGAAACGATATCTACGATTGGCTGGAATCCGGTGGCAAAGCCTTTACCTACAAAAGGGCGCTCTACCATTGGCTGTCTTGGCTGGGCAAGCTCCACGGGAGCCTGCTCCTGGATAGCACCGGAATGACGGCCAATGCCGTTGGAGGTTTTCTGCTGGCCGCGCTCTGTCTCACGGGAATGATCGTCTGGTGGCCTGGTGTTGGTAGCTGGCGCCGCGCCCTGGCGATTCACGCGAGAGCGGGTTGGAGACGGCTGGTCTTCGATCTGCATGGCGTTGTGGGCTTCTGGACTTTCGCAGTGCTTCTGATGTGGGGACTAACCGGCGGATATTTCGTCTTTCCGCAGCCTTTCCGTGCCGCGATCACCGTCTTCACGCCGATTAACGCTCCTAGTCTGGTGAGCGTCACGGCCCAAGGCGTACAAGGCACTACCGGTCCGGGACCGCTCCCCCGCCGGCGTCCTGTAACATTGGGCGCGAAAATCCTGCGAGGATTTTCAAACGCTCATTACGGCAACTTCGGCGGCTGGGGGGTCAAGCTGTTATGGGTAATTCTCGGTTTCGCGCCCGCCGTGCTGTTCTCGACTGCTCTTGTGATGTGGTACATCCGGGTGCTTGGGCCTGCGATGCGGCGGTTTTGGGACTGAATGTCCCGATCGTCGCACTCCGCCGGCATCTCATTGATTCTTTAAGCCTTCCCCGCTCCACCGGATCGGATTGGGACAGAATGTCCCTGCCCGACGACCCGGATCTTCAAGCTTAAATCGCCTAAAATCAGTAGTTTATGGAGCCATCGCCGTTGGTGCGCCGCGTGCAATTGGGGAGGCGTGATGAAACGATCTTGGCGAGAGGTAAACATGAGCAAAAGAAATTCTTTGTCAAATTGGGCGGGGGCGGTTCTCAGCATAGCGTTGCTGTCCGGGCTCCCTGCGTTTGGAGCCGCTGCAACGGCAGTAAAACGCCCGAAGGCCGGTGAAACCGTGGAGGTTCTCGTCCAGTATGCTTCCCAGCCGGGGGAAGCGCAGCAGCGCAGAGTGACGGGCCACAACGGGCGTATCCTGCATGCCTTCGAAAACCTGCCCATGGCTCACTATGCTGTAACGCCTGAGGCGCTTGCGGACCTTGAATCGAATCCCGCGGTGCTGTCGATCAGCCCGAACCTTCCGTTGGGAGCCTTTGTCGACCGCGTCACGGCCTCGGCGGACTATTGGCCGCTCAACAGCTACTACATGTCCCTGGGCCGCGGCAAAGCACCGGGGATCGGCGTAGCGATTCTGGATAGCGGCATCAGCAGCACCAATCCGAATTTCAACTTGTGGCACACCAACAACTCGCGCATCGTTTACAGCCAGAGCTTCGTGGGCGGCAACACCAACGACGAGTACGGCCACGGGACGCACGTCGCCGGCATCGCAGTCGGGACCGACAACGTGACAACCGTGCTCAGCAAGAGCATCCGAGGCTTTGGAGGCGTGGCGCCGGATGCCAATATTATCAACCTCAAGGTTCTGGATGGGAACGGCAACGGGACCGACGCGTCGGTGATCGCGGGCATCGACAGCGCGATCTCCCTCAAGAGCAAGTACAACATTCGCGTCATGAACCTGTCGTTGGGACGGCCAATCACGCAGTCTTACACGACCGATCCGCTTTGTCAGGCGGTGGAAGCGGCCTGGAAGGCGGGAATTGTCGTGGTGGTTGCCGCGGGCAACGACGGGCGGGACAATTCGATGGGCACTCAAGGCTACGGCACCATCACCGCGCCGGGCAACGATCCTTACGTTATTACGGTTGGCGCCAGTAACGACAACGGAGACTACGACCGTGCCAACGATATCGCGACCACCTACAGTTCTAAGGGGCCAACCGTGATCGATCACATCGTGAAGCCGGACCTGCTGGCGCCGGGCAATCTGGTAGTGTCCGCTCAATCTGTTGGATCCCAGTTGGTCACCGAATATCCGACGAACCAGATCGCGGTGGATAACTATAATCCAGCGGGTTCATCGGCGTACTCTCCGTACTTCTTCACCTTGTCCGGAACCAGCATGGCGGCGCCCGTGGTGAGCGGCGGGGCGGCGATGCTGATTGACGGGAATTCGGCTCTTACACCCGATCAAGTGAAGGCGAAGTTGATGCGAACCGCGTGGCGCGGCTTCCCCTCCACCATGTCGATCACCGTCAGCGCCCCAGCGACCGCTACCTTTACGGAGCATGCCGACATCTTCACCATCGGGGCCGGACAGGTGGATATCTGGGCCGCCTATAACGACACGACTATGCCCTCCGGATCGGCGGCATCGCCCGCCCTAACGTTCAACTCCAGCAACGGAACCCTCCAATTGCAGCTCAACTCCGTCTCCGCCTCCAACATCATCTGGGGCACGGGTTCGCCATACGCCACCAACGTGATCTGGGGAACGAACGTTTCGGGAACCAACGTGATCTGGGGCACCAATGTGATTTGGGGTACCAACACGCTCTCGGCGCTGAACGTGATCTGGGGAACCAGTTCGCCCTGGGCGCAATCGACACCGGGCGCTGAATTGCTTACCATCTCGATCAACGGGGACAATTAAGCGGCAATTTTAACTCGGGCGGCTTTCAATCGAGGCGGGGAGGCGGGTCAGCTTCCCCGCCTCGCTCAATTGGTCCATACGCCACAAGCGTCCCAGGCGGGTTGTCGAGCCACGGCCTGCTCTGGCCCCTGGCAGGATGCTGAAAAAGGCCAAAATCCGCTTGCTGACGCGCGCGGCTCATTGTCGCGAATGCGTGTTTGCAGGTGTTTACCGAGCCGCGACCGTGAGGGAGTCGGTTCCAAACGACTTTTTCAGCAGCCTGCTAGTGAATTCAAAAGGTTAGCATTCTCTCTTCTTAAAGTAAATACTCCGGGAGTTATCCACGCCCTGCCGGGCGCGTAATCCCATTGAGCAAGCGAGGCAGTGGGGCGGGTAACTCAACACTGAAAAGAACGGCGCGAAGCAAGCCCACGACAGAATCTGTAACTGGAAAACTCGCCCTCTGGCGACCTCAGCCCATCGAGGGCTTGCGGTCGCCGGGATTTACCGCTTCGGGCCGGGTCTGATACCTCAGGTTCAATCCGCACTGCGGCGAATCTTCCATCGTTTCGGATTGCGCCGTCCATGCATACAGGCAATCACCACAATGCGACTGCTTTCTACCTTGAAGAAAAGGCCGTAAGGAAACCGTCTTACGCCTGCCCGTTGTATTTCCGCATGCACCATCTGGAAGGCGAGGGGACTTCGTACCACAACCTCCACTGCCGCATCCACCGCAGAGCGAACCGCACGCCAAGGTCAGGGTGAATCCCTTCGTACCAGGCGAGCGCTTCCTTCAGGTCCGCATCCGCCTCGGGTATCCAGACGACCGGCCGCGTCACTGCTTCTTAAACAGGCCCGCCCTGACTTGCTCCCAGGGAAGGATTTCATCCGGGTTGCGCTCGTACTGGCCCAGGCGATAGTCCAGTTCATCGCGCTGGCCGTCCGTCAGGGACAGTTCATCCGCTTCCAGGCTTTCCCACAGCGCGTCGAGCAAGTCAAATTTTTCCGCCGCCGACAGGTTGCCAATTTCATTTTGTATATTGCTCATTGCCGCCGCCTTCTGATTTCATTATCTCCGAGAGAGCGGAGAGGCATGTCGCCACGCCCCACCAGCCCCGGCCTCCAGCGCGGCGCTAGGGTTGCATCCCTCCGGCTGGCCCGAACGAATAGTAACTAACCAGCCCCGGTACGAAAGCGGAAAATCCCGGGGGACATACAAGGGGGGCAGATCCTAAGCTATTGAAAACGTGGTGGCCTGGGACGGAATCGAACCGCCGGCGCCAGCCTTTTCAGGCCTGGCTCCATTCACTGTTAACTGATTGATTCGTTTCGTCTTAACCACTGTTTTTGCTCTCGAAACCGCCATAATATTGGAGTGGTAAGCCATGCAGCATGAACGGGGTGGATTTTGTGAGGTCGCGCGAAAGCTCATAGGGACTGATAGCTTCGTTGCAATTTCGGACGAGCCGCGCCTAGGGCAGTCCTCAAGCGCCGCTGGCTTGGCCCGCGCTGGGCTTCGGCTCGCCCAGCACCTCCCGAACCTTGCCGAGCAACTGATCCCCGGTGAAAGGCTGCGGAAAAACCGCCACTTTTTCCAGCTCCGCGCGATCTTGCAGCCGCTCGTCGTCCAGCAACCCCGCTAACATCAGAAGGCGCATGCTGGGGCAACGCGACTGTAGATATTTAGCGGCCTGGTGGCCCGTGATGGTCTCCACGTAAGGAGAGATAATCAACAGGTCGGGCGAAGCCTCGCCGGTGCGGTCGACAGCGTTTCCCAAGTCGCCGGTCGCCAGAACCAAGTATCCGGCGCGCTCTAGCAGTTCCTCGATCACCAGCCGCACTAAAGGCTCGGAGATCAGAAGCAAAATGGTGTATTCCATCGGGGTCTTTGCAGGCATGACCACTCCAGCCTTAGTGTAATCGAACTCCCGCGGGGACCGATCCCAACGCGGCCGCCAGGAACGGCCGGACCGCGCTTTACAGCGCCGTCGAAATGCACGATATGGATTGGTCGCCGCGTCCGGCTCACAAAGAAACCGACAAATCCACCAGTATGGACATCGTTCACGCGCTGCTGCATCGCAAAGCGAACGTGAACTCGCAGCTTAACCGCGCCGGCGCCGATCCGAAGCTGATGGGCAAAGACAATCAAACCGCTCGGTTGGTGGCCGCCGGAGCTTCTTATAACGGCCATATCGGCGGCGCCGAAGCCGAGGCGCTGGAAGCGGTGAAGCTGGTCGTATCGCTCGGCTTGGATGTAAAGTTGCCACCGAGAAGGGCGAAACGGCGGTGCGCGCTCGCAAACAATCTACTGAGCCGCGCGCGTCAGCAAGCGGACAAGCGCGGATTCACGCCGCTGGATATCGCAACGGGCAAGGGCGGCTACAACAGCGCTCCCGGTCCGCTGCGCGACGCCATCGCCACGCTGATCCGCACGGCCGCCGGCGATCCCGGAGAGGAGATCAAATCGATCAACGGTGATGTGGGAAAAGCACGTCCAAAGTTTCCATCAGGTATTGCGTCAAATCGTGCGGGTAGCTTTGAAAACCGGTGAGATATTTTGAGGCGTCCAGTATTCCGCCCGCCGGTCGCGCTAGCGTGATCAACTCCAGTTCGACATATACCCCGTTGTCGGCTTGCTGAGCCCGCCAGTAAAAGTTCATTCGCCACAAATACCCGGCACCCTCCTCGGCAGGGCGCTCCTCATCCAGCTTCTTCTTATTCCTGGGATGTTCTACCTCGCCGATGCGCGTGGAATGACAAGCCACCCACCACCGCTTGGGATCGATGATGGTGAGCTTCGCAGTCTCATGCACGTTCAATACAACCGTGCTGACCTGCTTCCTGTAGAGGCGCAGAAAAAAATCGAACCGGTCGCCTTCGTTCTTTTCCAGCTTGGATTCGACGATCTGCTGCTTGAAAAAATCCTTATAGCCGGCAAAGTTCGTCAACAGGCCGCGCACGTGATCCGCATCCGTATTTTCCAGGTAGACCACGCCCAGCCAATGCTGGATCACGCCGTCCGGGACTTCGATCTCAACGCCTTGATCCAGCGTCCGCAGGGGCGTCACTACTTGCTGCTGTAACCAGACCATCGACTTTTCCTTGGGATGACGATCCAGCCACAGAAAATTTTCAAAGCCCTGATTCTTGCCAAAGCCCTCTTCGGTCAGCTTCACGTAGCGGTCGAAGGCTGCGATCGTCTCGGGCTTGAGATCGGCCGCGCGAAGGCCCGCGGAGACAAAAAAAAGCAGCGGCAGGTAACCAACGCGGATCACTCTCCTAATATAAACTCGTCTCGCGATACAAACTCGTCTCGAAATTTAGGCGCAACCCGGAGATGGCGGCGGCATCCAAAGGGCATGCACAAACTGGATGGTAAAGTGGCAGTCGTCACCGGAGGCAGTACTGGAATTGGGCTTGCAACGGCTCACCGGTTCGTCTGCGAAGGGGCCTGCGTTTTTATCACCGGCCGCCGCCAAAGCGAACTGGACGCCGCGGTGAAACAGATTGGCAAGAACGTGACCGGCGTCCAAGGCGATGCGTCCAATCTTGCCGACCTGGACCGGCTTTATTCCGTTGTGAAAGAGCAGAAAGGCCGCATCGACGTGCTGTTCGCCAACGCCGGGGTCGCCGAATACGCGCCGCTCGGCGCGATTTCGGAACAGCACTTCGACAAGATTTTCGATATCAACGTCAGGGGTCTTCTCTTCTCGGTGCAGAAAGCGCTTCCGCTGTTCCAGGATGGCGGTTCTATCGTTCTGAACGCGTCCGTCGTTACACAGAAGGGCGTGCCCGCATTCAGCGTTTACAGCGCCGCCAAAGCGGCCGTGCGATCGTTTGCGCGCTCCTGGACCATGGATCTGAAGGACCGCAAGATTCGTGTGAACGTTGTCAGCCCCGGCCCGATCGACACGCCGATCTACGAAACCCACGGCCAGACCAAAGAAGAAACCGCGCAGCTCAAGGCGCGATTTACTTCGCTCGTTCCCATGGGCCGCATGGGCGAAGCGGACGAAATCGCGAAGGCGGTTTTGTTTCTGGGCTCGGACGACAGCAGCTTTGTTACCGGCGTTGAGCTGTTCGTTGACGGCGGAATGGGTCAAGTCTAGCCGCCCGTGTCGATACCGTCACCCGATTGGTCGCGTCTGGAATCGGGAACTTGCGCGACCTTCTTACCGCCCTGCGCCGCCATTGGCGCTGTGACGCGCGCAAGCTACTGAGCCGCGCGCGTCGGCAAGCGGTCTTTCCGGACTTTCGACACAGCCCGCACTAGCCGTATCCATCGCACGCACGCTGTTTTGCGTTATATATGGTGTACAGAGGTTTGCCGTGCTCACTTGGCGCCACGCGTTTGTTCTCGGGACCCTCCTGCTTGCACTGCCTCTGATGGCGCAGATAACGGAGCGGGTTTCTTCCGGCGGACGAATAGTCAAGGAAGTGGCCGAACCGCCTGTCCCGTCTGACCCGTTGGAGTTGGTCGGCGGCAATGCCCAGCCCGTGCAGGATGTGGAACAGCGCGCCGCCATTATCGATCTGCTGGTCAATGCGCACCGGCACTCGAACGTGCGGGCGCAGCCTTACGATCTGAAAACCATTTTTACGGTGTCGGGTTCTTTGTCCAGCGGGACTTGGCAGGAGGAAGACGCTTCTCCTTCTTCCGGGCACTATCGCTGGACCGTGCAGAGCCCCAGCTATTCAGCCGTAAACATGACCGTGAATCGCATTTTTTACAGCAGTCAGCCGGTGGCCGCTCTCCCTTTGCGGCTGATTCAGTTTCGCGAAGCGATTTTCTACTCGGAGCCCGTGGTGGGTCCTCACGCGACTCTTCGGACTGCCTCCGGAACGCTGAACGGCGTGGATTTGGTTTGCGCATTAGTCGCTCGCGACGCCACAGCGGCGGCGGGCACGGGTGGCCGGCTGTGGGAAGAAGAAGAGTACTGCGTGGATCCGAAGGCCGGCGTGCTAGTCACATATTCTCAGGCGCCGGGATCATATGTCGTTTACGATTATTCGAAGGCGCTGCAGTTTCATGGAAAATCGATCGCAAATGGATTCACTATTACGCAAGCGGGCCAAAATGTCATTGAAGCGCAGACGGAAAGCCTGGCGGATCCGGTCAATAACCCCGCCGAGTTTCAAACCGCCGGCTTAAACCAAATTGGCGTGGGTCCAGCTATGTCCCGCGCCTGGCGCTACCAGGTGAACCTGCCCTTGCCGGGCACTGCGCCGGGAGCGGCATCGCCCAACGCCGCTTCGCAGGTGGTGATGCTGCACGGGATGCAAGCGCCCAGCGGGGAACTTTCGGATGTGGAACTGCTGGCCTCTTCCGATGCCTCGCTCAACGAGCCGTCGCTGGCGTACGCTTCCAAATGGTCGGGCGGAATTTTGGGCCAGGAACCGGAGACCGGCGCGACGCCCCAATCGCACGAGGTTCTGATGATGATCGAGTATTCCAATGCACCGCAGCCGGCCTTGCCGCCCCGATAATCCTCACCCGGCGTGCTCCAGGACTTTGTGTTGGCTGGTGCTGGCGCCATCCGAGCTCTTTAATTCGCGAAAAACAATCGTCGACAAGACGGTGAGTCCGCCCAGGACAAAGAACGCGTAGTGAATGCCGTGGATCATTTCCGGCGCGCTGGTATGAAAGCGGTCGGGAATAAAAACGGCGGTAAGCAAGGAGGCTACGGCGACGCCAAAGCTCATCGACATCTGCTGCATGGTGCTGGCGATGGAGCTGGCGTTGCTGGTCTGAGGCTCGGTGATGTCGGCGTAGACCAGCGTGTTCATGCTGGTGTACTGTAACGAGCTGAAGAACCCGTAGCAGAACGCCAAAGCTACGATAAACCAAATCGGCGTGCCCACTCCGATCGCAGCGAACAGCCAGATGAGCAGGCCGAGAATTACCGTGTTCGAAATCAGCACGGCGCGGTAGCCAAAGCGGCTCAGAATCCCCGGCATGGTCATCTTCAGGCTCATCGCGGCGATGGCTTGCGGCATGATGAGCAAACCGGATTGAATCGCGTTAAACCCCATCCCTACCTGATAGAGCAGTGGAAGGATGAACGGGATGCCGCCCAGGCCCAGGCGCGTGAAGAAACTGCCGCTGACCGACGAGCGAAAAGTGCGAATGCGAAACAGATCCAGAGACAGCAGCGGGAATGCGATCTTTGACGCGTGAAGTCCGTAACCCGCCAGCAGTGCGGCGGCAATTGTGAGTAGCCCCAGTATTTCGCCGGCGCTCAACGTATGTTCGCCGAAGACCTCCAGTACATAAGACAGCAGCGCGATGCCGGAGCCGAACAAAATGAGGCCGACGATATCCAGTGGATTCGACTTTTCGCGGTAGTCGGGCAAATGCAGATACACCAGGAAGAGACCGATGATGCCAATGGGCAGGTTCACGAAAAAGATAACTCTCCACTGAAAATATCCGACGATCATGCCGCCTGCGATGGGTCCGAGCATGGGACCCACCAGACCCGGGATGGCGACGAAGCTCATGGCGCGGATCAGTTCGGACTTGGCAAAGGTCCGCACCAGCGTGAGCCGTCCCACCGGCACCATCATGGCTCCGCCACAGCCCTGCAGTACGCGATCCGCCACCAGCACATGCAGGTTGTTCGAGATGCCGCACAGCAGCGATCCCAAGGTGAACAGCCCGATGGCGGACGCGAACACGCGGCGCGTCCCGAATCGATCCGCCATCCAGCCGCTGATCGGAATGAAGACCGCCAGGCTCAGCGTGTAGCTGGATAGCACCGCCTTCATGCTCAGCGGCGCCACCTTTAGCGCGGCCGCGATGGTGGGCACGGCCGTGTTCAGAATGGTAGTATCCAGCGACTCCATGAAGAACGCTACCGCGACCAGCCACGGTAACAGCCGCTTGGTTGTGCTACTCACTTCCATGAAGTCACGGTAACAGAGTCCTTGTTAAGGACGCGACCGGGCGCGGGCAAGAATCCAGCAGCGGTGGCGCTCGGCAACTCGGCGGCGCCAAGGGCGGCGCTCCACGGGCGGCGGCGCTGTCTCGTGCCAAGCGGACGGCTATTGCTACTAAGAAGGCGGCAAAGGCGCGCTGGGTACCTCCCGGCGTTAGGCGGCTTTGTGTTTTGATTGTTCGGCAATCTGACGCTCAGCAACATCATCAACAAAGTCCAAAATCAATTGGATCGCGGGACGCTTACCAATGTTCATTTCGTTGTATACGTCCACATCCGTTCTAAGTTGAAGGCAGTCGCCAATGATCTGCTCTCGGCGCTGGGCAAACGCCTTTTCCACGTGGGAGTGGGGTGCATGTCCGAGCATGGCCCGGAAAGTGTGTTGAACGCCTCCTCTGGTTACCCGAACTGCATGATTAACACGGTATCGGCGACCTTTGTCATCCGTCGCAAATTCCTCACGGAGTGCGCTTGCCATATCCCCAGCCAGAATGTCATAGGGGTCGATCTTGGGCAGTTCCAGTATTCCGCTTGCGACCGCCCATTCGACCGCCTGTCTAGCGCTCGTTGGAAGGTGGTTATTCTCGCCTTCATAGGAATGCCAAGGTTCTCCGCTACAGGGATGGAATTTGCCCCCATCCATCAAAAATCGATCCTGGCAAAACGAAGCCCCTAATCTTTGAGAGATGCTTTGCTAGGTACGAATAATTGTCCAGACGAAACTGCATCTGACCGATCACGAGTCCAGGGTGTCTAGCTAAGGTTCTGGCGAATGCGAGCACGTCCCGCTCATAGTAAAACGGGTGCTTGCGAGCCATAAACGCCGTTAATCTATCTGTCGGCGCGCAAAATTTTGAAGCTGCCGCATTGGCAATCCTCTCTTCCTCTGGAAGCTCGTCTCCGGTTCCCGCGCGTTTGCCTTCAAGGTCATCAATCACTGGGTCATCCTGGCCATCGCCCCGCAGAACATGCTCTAGTTCGTGACGCAACACAAACCAAAAGTTGTCTATTTTGTCGCGGCGAATAGTCATTCCAACCACGGGAGACTGGGCATCTAGCCAGCAACACGCTCCGTCAATATTCGCCATGGGAAGTTTTTCAACTATTACGAACCGCACGCCACATTCAGCAAGAATGCTCGGCACACGACGAACTTCCTCAGGGGCAATCAGAAGGGGCTCCAAAGATGCAATAGCGTCCACCAGTCCGCCTTTATTGAACTTGGGAACGCTAACTGCATTCGCCAATTGCTTCACCCGAAAGAGCCACGCCCATTGCGCGGAGGTCACTTCTCCGTAGGCAGTACCTTTCTTGGCAGCATGAGCGAGCCACGGCTCTGTTTCTAGGTTAGGAATTTGAAGGAAGTCCAAAACCCGCTTTTCTAGAACCTCAATGCTCTCCGAGGGCTCGATCCAGCCCCGCTTTGCCATCTCCTTGACAGGTGCCTTAGCGTATAACTTCGCTCGGCGCTCCACGATTGCATCGTCGTGAACGGCATGGGCGAGACGATAATCGCGTTCAAGGTTCATCCAAAACTCAGGACCGGTACCAAATGCGGCCCCAAGGCCCTTGGCGGTTTCAGGCGTGATGGCCCGCTTGCCGGCAAGTAACTCGCTGATCAGACGCGCGGGACGGCCAAGAACTTCGGCAAGCTCAACCTGAGTCCATCCGCGAGCCTCTAACTCTTCGCTAATGAATTCCCCGGGCGGGAAAACCTCTGCTGGTATTCTTTGTGCCAAAAGTCCCCCTTAATGATAATCGACAATTTCAATGATTTTAACGACCTTTTTCTTCCCCGATCCACGCAGCTCCAAAATAAGTCTCCATTGGTCGTTTATTCGCATGGAGTGTTGCTGGCTACGGTTGCCCTTGAGCTTTTCAAAATTCAGAGATCGCATTGAATAAAAGGCACGCTCGTCCTCGGCAGCGCGGATCTGTTGCATCCGCCTGCGAAATGCCTTATCCACACCTGGAGCGAATCCGGCGTCGAACTTTGGGTCCGTTTCCAATCGGTCGAGGTCTGCACTGCTAAAAGCAGCCTCCTTTGCTGACTCAAGTTTATGGTAACAAGTTGCATATTGTCAAGAGGAAGAATTACACTATGTGTAAGTGTGATGCTGGCAATCGTAATCCTGTCAAGCGTAATAATCAGTATGAACCGGCTAGATACTGATCGGGCCGGCTATTCCTCGGTCGCCACCGGAGCCCGTCTCCGCTTCACCGGCGCGAGCGGATTAACATGCACTTGGCACGGCCTCGTGCAAAAGGGGACATTTCTATTTTGCCTTGACAATACACCACCCACGGTTGCAGGTTACGGCGGCGCGGGATACGATACACACGGGATACGATGCATCGCGATGCGGGATTAGATACACCCGCCCACGGGATACGGCGCATTGGTGACGGGGTTCGGTGCGGATTGCAACGGGATTCGGTCAATAATGCAACGGGTTTCAATGCACATCGAACAGTCCAATAAAACCGCCGCTGGCATGATCTCGCCGGACTACGCGATGGAGACGCTGGGCCAAACCCAGCAGCGGTAACTGTAGCCCCGCCATAACGAAGCGGCGGTCTGTAGTGGTTCCAATCAACGTTGAGGAGACTGGCGAGTAGCCGGCGAAAAATTGAAAATCGTGCCTGGCTTCCGGCGAGCCAGCGGAACAAAAGCCGGCCCAGGCCTGCACAGCCGGGAAAAGTAGAAGCATCAAAAGCCGCATAGACCCTGGAACGAGAATTTTACCAGCAACGTCCAAAAAGCAAATCTCAGATGTATCGGCGCCAGCTCTATTTCTCCCTGCCTGTCACTCTGCTGCTATCGGCCGCCGTCGGCGCGGCCCAATCCTCCACAGTCAACGTGCAGGTGAGCAACCAAATCGACACCTCCAGTGGCGTGAATGGCCGCCTCCAGCTTGCGATGTCGACGAACCTTCAACTCGCCAGTTGGAGCAGTGCGTTCTTCAGCCAGACGCCCGCAGCCCTGCCGTCCTTAAATGCGCTTCAGCCTGAACGCACCCGCGTTCAGTTGGTTCCGGGCAGCGATCCGCTCGCCAGCCCCGGCGTCTGGAATTTTTCGCAGCTCGATTCATTCCTGCCGTTCGTTCAAAGCTCCGGCGATCACAGTCCGGAATTTCAAATCGCCGGTGCGCCCGCTTTCATGAACGATTCGAACGGCGATCTCCTGCCGGGCGGCTACGATGCCTTCGCCGCCCTGAGCGCCAACTTGGTCCAGTATTACAACACCGGTGGCTTCAACGCGGGCGGCGCTCATTTTCAAAGTCCCAGTCCGTACCCCATCACATGGTGGGGCATTTTCAATGAGCCGAATGGCAACGGCCTCACGCCGCAGGCTTACGTCGACCTCTACAACACCATGGTCCCGGCCATGGCCCAGGCGGACCCCACCATCAAATTTGCCGCCGTCGAACTTTCCGATTGGGTGCCCGACGCCGAAAGCTTCCTCCCCGCCTTCGTTTCCGGCGTCACCGCGCCCGTGAACGCGCTCGCCACGCATTTTTACTCCACTTGCAACCAGCAAACCAGCGACGACAACATCTTTCCGACGGTGCTCAAATTTGCCAGCGAGGTCGGCTACATCTACTCCGAGCTTGCTACCAATCCGAATCTGGCCGCTGTGCCGGTGTGGGTCACCGAGAACAACGTCAACGCCGACTATGCCCTCAGCAACGGCCTGAGCAGTTGTAACGGTACGCCGTTCGTTCTCGATCCGCGCGGGACCAGCGCGTTCTTCGCAGCCTGGCGTTCGCTGGTGTTTGAGCTACTCGGCCAAGCGGGAGCGCAGGCGCTTTATCATTGGGATTTTTCCTCCAACGCGCAGTTTGGCGAAACCGATTCTTCGGCCAATCCCTTCCTCAGCTATTGGGTCGATTATTATCTTGCTCACTGGCTGCCTTCGCCTCCCGGTCAGGACATCCTGCAAACCAATTCTTCAGGCTGCTGTTTGTGGATCGATCACAATGGCGGATTCCATGGGCTGGACACTCACACCTTAGCGCTGCGGAATCCAGACGGTTCGGTTGTGGTCTTGATGTCCAATCACGCGGTGCAGAAGATATTCACGGACAACAACGGCAGTGGAGTTTCCCGCACCTTCGCACTCGATTTGTCCGCTCTTGGCGCGTTTACTTCGGCCACGTTGGTCACATTGGACACGGCCACCCCATTGACCGGTCCTGCGCTGCAATCGCTCACTCCCGCCGCCCAGATGCAGGTGATCATTCCCGGCTATGGCGCGGCATTGTTGCGCCTTGCCAACGCGGCGCCCAACTTGACGCCAGCCGGCGTCGTCGATGGTGCAACGTTTCAATCCGGTCCCGTAGCTCCAGGCGAGATCGTGTCGCTTTTCGGCTCGGCCATCGGCCCGCCCACACCCGCGTACCTTACGCTTACGAATTCTCGCCTGGTAGCGAACTCGCTGGAAGGCGTGCGGGTCTATTTTGACGGCGTGCCCGCGCCGCTGCTTTATGCGTCCGCCGGACAGGTAAACGCAGTGGTTCCTTATTCTGTCGCCGGAAACTCCACTACCCAGCTTCAGGTTGAATACCTCGGCGTGTTGTCGAATCAAGTTGCGTTGCAGGTCGCCGCCACCGCGCCCGGTATCTTCAGCGTCACAGGCTCGGGCCAAGGGCAGGGCGCAATCTTGAATGCGCGCGACGGAACCGTTAACTCCGCCTTGAATCCGGCCGTGCGCGGCGATTGGGTCACCATCTTCGCCACCGGCGCGGGAATAACCACTCCTGCCGGCGTGGATGGCTTCGTCGCTTCCGCTCCATTCCCTGTGCCCAATGCCAACGTCACCGTCTCGATGGGCGGACTGCCTTGCCAAGTCAGCTTCGAAGGAGCGGCTCCCGGCTTAGTATCGGGTATCCTGCAAATTAACGCGCAAGTGCCTGCTGAGCTGGCGCCAGGTCCTGAGGTGCCAATACAAATCGGCATCGGCTACGCCAATTCTCTGCCGGCGGTCACACTAGCCGTGCAATGACTGGCGACGTGTAGTAACATGCGATTGGCAGCCTGCGGTCTCCCAAAAACTGGAACCTTTCTCGCGCTCCAGAACGTCGTCCTAACAGGCTGTGTCGAAACCGGCTCCCTTACGGTCGCGGCTCTGTAGCGCGCGGAATCTACTGAGCGTGAGCGAGCGGTCTTTTCAGAATCCCGCACAATAAGTCGCTCCCTCCAGGCCGAGGTTCTCACGTTCGAGTAACTCAGAAAATCCAGTTGGTATCGGAGATTTCTATGGAACCTCTATCTACTTTTCTCGATTGCAAGGCCGACCCGGAAGGCTCCGCCGAACTGTCGGGCGCTTCCTTGCCTCAAGTCCAGGAGCGACGCCTGCGTCGCGTGGTGGAGATGATCGAAGCAGAGCCGTCGTGTACGATACGGACTTTGGCACGGAAGGTATTGCTCAGTCCCGCACATCTCCAAAGACTATTCAAGCAACAGACGGGCGAACAATTAGGCAGCCTGATAGCGGAGCGAAGGCTGCAAAAGGCCGCACAGCTTCTTACCTCTAGTAACTCCTCCATCAAGGAAATTGCTCACACCGTCGGATACAAACATCACTCCAGCTTTGTGCGCGCCTTCCAGCGCCGTTTCGCCCAGGCGCCCAAGCGCTACCGGAGTCAGCCTCCCTTCGCCAGCGACGCGCGTAGTACCAGTGTCATTAAAAGCTAAGAAATGTAACGAAATGTGCGGTTGACCACCCCATAACTCGATGATATTCTCGTTGTAATCTAGGTGTGTACTGGCAGTTCTGGGAAGAAAGTACCAGGGGTGAAAGGCTTGACTGTGTTTACTAAGTACTCGTAAGTCAGCGATAACTCACTTACTCAATTCTCTAGATACTTACCTTCGCTCGTCCGCACAAAACCGTTCGTCGGCGCGCAAAAGCGCATCCGGCCGAGGTGTGCCTTCTCGCAGCACACGCGGTGGTGGAGGCAGTATTCGGTTTCAGCCAATTCACAGCCGGTATCTCAAAGGAACGACTACATGCGACATTTCCAATTGATTCGTCTCGATTCCAAAGCCTATCCTTCCGCCCATCGCCAGTCTGTGCGTCGTAGGGACATCGCGGATGAAAAACCCACTCCACGGGAGTTAGAGGTAGAGGATCTGCTTTGCCGCGGCTACTCGCAAGAAAACATCGCGGCTATTTTTGGCCGCTCGGTCAATACCATATCCGCTCACGCGTTGAGTCTGTACCGCAAGCGCGGCGTGCACAGTCAGATCGGACTGCTGCTTGCATACTTGGAACGCCGGGGCATTGTAGTATTCCCGCACGATGGCTCCGAGTGTTCTCTAAACGAACCCAGGCCGTTCGGGGACGCACAATGAGGGGCGCTATTTGGATGGTTCCAACCATGCTGCTGGCCTCCATGTGCGCGGCACAGATCAGTGCAGATTCCATATCTGGCAACGCCGGAATCGGTTCGGCAACCATCAATCTGACTGGGGCGGAAACCTTGCGTGCGACAGCGAACTCCGCCGGTTACTACTCCTTCCGCGGGCTGCGGCCCGGTAACTATATTGTGACTCCCAGTTCGAGCGGTTACACCTTTAAGCCTGTAAGTCAAACGGTATTGCTCGGGAATGGAAATAATGCCGCTTCCGCAAGCTTTGTGGCAACCGCTATTAGCGTCACAGAGACGGGTCTGGCAATTTCTCCGGCCACCGCGTCATTCAGCGCTGCCGGCGCAACGAAGCAACTGGAAGTGGACGCTACCTACTCCAATGAAAGCTCACTGAACGTTACCGGCGGAGCAACCTATGTTTCCAATAACACCTCCGTCGCGACAGTAACACAAGACGGGCTTGTAACCGCGGTCGCCAGCGGAAGTGCCACCATCGTTGCCTCTTACGGAAAAATGGCAGCGAGTATGGAGATAACCGTAACCGTCGCCGGGGTCGCTCATAGCATTTCGGGAAGCGCTGGGGCAGCTTCGGTCAAACTTACGCTCTCCGGGGCTTTGAGCGCCGCGGTTACATCTGCAAGCAGCGGCGCGTATAGTTTTGGCGGCCTGCCACCCGGAAATTACACCGTAACGCCCAGCTTGACAGGATACACCTTTAGTCCCGACAGCCGGCCGGCGTCCATCGGCAACGTGGACCTGAGCGGTATTGACTTTAACGCGATTGCAACGCAGCACGCGGTTGACCTGAGCTGGAGCGCGAGTACGATTGGGAACCCCGTCTCCGGCCAGGTGGTGGTCGGGTATAACGTTTATCGCAGTTTGGTGTCTGGCGGCCCATACACGGAGTTAAACTCCTCGCCCATTACAGAACTCACTTACGACGACAAGGCTGTTTCATCCGGGCAGACGTGGTACTACGTCTGTTCAGCCGTCGACAACTTGGGCAATGTAAGCGTCTATTCGAACCAGGCTGCTGCGACGGTTCCTTGATGGCGACGCCAGTGGTCTACAGCTCGATGCGCGTCCCCAACACCTGCAGGAACTGCGCCAGCCAAGCCGGATGAGCCGGCCAGGCAGGCGCCGTCACTAGTTTTCCGCAGGTGTGCGCCTGATCCATCGCAAGATCCACGAAGGTGCCGCCGGCGCGCGTTACATCGGGCCCCACGGCTGGATAACAACTACAGCTTTTGCCTTGTAAAACATCCGCGGCCGCCAGCAACTGGGCCGCGTGACAGATGGCCGCGATCGGCTTATCGGATGTGGCGAAGTGGCGCACCATCTCGATCACCCGCGCGTTCAGCCGAATGTATTCCGGCGCGCGCCCGCCTGGAAGCACCAACGCGTCGTAATTCTCCGGCTGGACGTTCTCGAAGGTCGCGTTCAAACTGAAATTATGGCCGCGCTTTTCGCTGTAGGTCTGATCGCCTTCAAAATCGTGGATCGCGGTGCGCACCGAATCGCCGGCGCGCTTGTTGGGACACACCGCGTGAACTACATGCCCCACCATCGTCAGCGCTTGGAACGGCACCATCGCTTCGTAATCTTCTACGTAGTCTCCAACCAGCATCAACAGTTTCTTGGCAGCCATTCATCCTCCTGAATTTGTCGCGGCGCCCGCCCGCGCTTCCATATACAGCCTGACCGCCGTCTCGAGCGGTGGAAACGGTTCGATCCCCGAGCGTTCCATCTTCGCGTTGGACAGCGCCGAGTATTTCGGCCGCCGCGCCGCGGTGCGGAATTCGCGTTCGCTGGTAGGCTTCAACTCCGGCTGCACTCCAGCGATCCGAAAAATCATGGAGGCATAATCGAACCAGGAAATTGCTTGCCCACCCCCGGCGTGGAACACGCCGGTCAATCCACGCTCCACTAGATCGGCCGAGCGCGCGGCCAGCAGCGGCGCGTAGGTGGGCGACGCGATGTGATCGTCCACCACCCGGATCGGTTTCCCGTCGGCGGCCAGCCGCAGCATCAGCTCGACAAAATTCCCGCGCGCAGTTTTCAATCCGCCCGGACCGAAAACTCCCGACGTGCGAATGATCAGCGGTTCATCCAGGTAAGCCTGCGCGTACAGCTCGCCGGCCAGCTTGGAGACCGCGTAAGCCCCTAGCGGATGCGTGGCGTCTTCTTCGGTGTACGCGCGGCCGGCCGTCCCGTCGAACACATAATCGGTGGAAAAATGCACCAGCCGCGCATCGTGCTGGCGGCAGCACATCGCCAGATTGCGAACCGCCAGTCCGTTGGCGATCATGGCCGGGGCCGGCTCCTTTTCGGCGATGTCCACCTGATTGTAAGCGGCCGCGTTGATCGCCAGGGCCGGATCTTCCCGCGCAAACGTCCGCTCTACTTGCGCGCCATCGCAAATGTCTACCTGCGTGCGGTCGAACCCCACAACTTGATAGCCCCGTGCCGCGAAAACAGCTAACAATTCGATGCCAAGCTGTCCGCGGCATCCAAACACCACCGCTTTTTTGGTCTGCATGTGCTTATTCGATGGAAGCCGGCGCTACATCTGCCAGCGCCATAAGTTTGCGCCCACAGTGTAACCTGCGCCCACTGCGGCGAACAAAACCAGATCGCCCTTCTTGAGCTTCCCGCCGAGCAGCGCGTCGCGCGTGGCCAAAGGAATGGTTGCGCCCGTGGTGTTGCCATACTGATCGATGTTGATCACCACTCGATCGCAGTGAATGCCCAGGCGCTCCGCGGCGGCCGTGATGATGCGCCGGTTGGCCTGATGCGGAATCATCACCGCTACATCGTCCACCGTGAGGCGATTGCGCTCCAGCAGGTCGCGCGAGCATTCTTCCATCTTGCGGACCGCGTATCGGAAAACCTGCTGGCCGTCCTGCTTGACGTAATGCAGGCGATTGGCCACCGTCTCCGCGCTGGCGGGCATGCGGCTGCCCCCGGCGGGCTGTTTCAGATAATTGCCGCCCGAACCGTCGATCTGGTTGACGAAGTCGACGAACCCCGTTTCTCCATCTTCGGTCGGCTCAATGAGCATGGCGCCCGCGCCGTCGCCGAACAGGATGCAGGTGGAGCGGTCCGTGTAGTCGATGATGCGCGACATGGTGTCGGCTCCGATCACCAGCACTTTTTTATGGGACCC
>Ga0302324_100002641_pt1 | contig 41064 bp, 33 predicted proteins | sample Palsa_T0_1_FD_201949 | JGI IMG/M metagenome (GOLD analysis project Ga0302324, IMG submission 201949) | Peat permafrost microbial communities from Stordalen Mire near Abisko, Sweden - Palsa_T0_1 | ecosystem: Environmental > Terrestrial > Soil > Palsa > Peat permafrost | place: Sweden: Abisko...
CCGCTGCGGTCGCCACGGCGCTCGCATCCGCCGCAGGCGCCAGCGACCAGACACCGGCCTCGCCGGGCCCGGCCACCACCTGCAGGTGCGCGCTGTTGAGCAGGACGTAAAACTGCTCGAGCGTCATAACCGGTGACAGCACCACGCGAATGGTCGGCGCGGCATTGATCGGCTCCGGCCGTGACAACGTGCGATAGGCGCCCTGCGGCGCGTGCTCGCTGCCGCGAATCCAGGAGGCCGTGACGATGGCCCCCAGCGCCAGCGCCTCGATGATTACCGCGGCCGCAAGCCAGCGGACCGGTCCGCCCAGCGACCAGCGCGTTGGCAGCGGCACGGATTTCATCTCGCGGGCGCTGTCCGCACGCACGGGAGCGCTGTCCAGACGCGCGCATAGCGCTCGCCAGCCTTGCTCGGCATCGCCGGGATTAACCGGCGGTTGCACCATCGCGTCGCGCAATCGCTGCTCGAAGGCCAGTGACTCGCGGCAATCGGCACACACGCGCAGATGCTCCTGCGCCGAGCGCCTCTGCGCCTCCGAGGCACTGCCATTGAGAATCCAGGGAATCGCCTCCCAGGTCCGCCGGTGCGACTGCATGAGGTCATTCATGGTTGAGCTTCTCCTTGGACGGCGCTCCTGCCAGAGTCGGCAGCAGATTGCGCAGCTTGATCCGTGCCTGAAACATGCGCGCTTTGACGGTGTTGACCGGACAATTCATGATCGCGCCGATCTCTTCGCAGGAATGCCCCAGAAAATAGGCCAGCTCCATGGTGGCGCGCTGCTCAACGGGCAGGCTGCGCAGCCCACTGTCGAGCCATTCGCGCAGCTCCTCGGCGGCCAGCGTGCTATCGATGCTCGAGAGCGCATCCAGCGTCGCCTCGCCGTGCTCGGGCGGCAGCGGTCCCGAGCGGCGCAGGGCCTTGAGGCCGCAGCGCCAGGCAATGCCCATGATCCAGGTGGACGGCCGCGAATCACCTCGAAACTGTGCGGCCTTCTGCCAGACGATCCAGAAGGTATCGTTGATCGCCTCCTCGATCGCATCGCGCCTGCCGGTCAGACGCGCCAGAAATTGACCCAGTCTGCCGTGATAATTGAAATACAGCTGCTCGAGCGCTCCGCGTTTGCCGGCCGCTATTTCCTGCAGCAGCTCGCGGTCTCGGCCATCGTCGCGTGCCAATACCGGTTCCCGATCTGCGTCCGCACCCAACATCGATCCCTCCGCCGGCACAATGCCGCTGCAGCCAGTGAGTGCCGCCGAGCCGCCCGGGAGTTGCACCCTGGTCGGGAAAAACGCAAGCGCCGGTACCAGCCTACGGAGACGCCTCGGCGCGAACCCCGTGGATCAGGATATCGACCTCGTCGCCGCCCTGCCAGAAGCCGTGCGGCAGACCGAACTCGGAGCGCTTGATTCGCGCATGTGCCTCAAAGCTGCAGCTGTCGCCCGCTGCAGACCGGTGCGAGCAGCGCCATTGACTGACGGTCAGAGCAAGGTCTCTGGTCAGGCCGCGAAGGGTCAGCTGGCCATCGACGAGCACCCCGCCGACCTGGTCGAACAGCAGACGAGTCGAATGGTAGCTGATCTGCGGAAAGCGCTGCGCGTCGAACCACTCGGCGGACAGCAGCCGCGCGTTCCAGCGCGGGTTGTCGCAAACCAGCGAGGCGGATTGAACGTTGACATCCAGTCGGTTGGCGGAGGAGCGCGGCTCGGGCATCAACACGCCCGATAGCTGCGCAAAATGAGCGCTGAGCCACGGCAAACCAAACAGCCGTACTTCGACCGAGACGCGGGTGTTGCCGGCATCGAGGCGATAGAGCTCGGCAGTGTGTGCGCGTGCCGCGAACAGCGACACCAGCAGGCTCAGTAGCGCACGCATGGAGGAGCTTCCTTGATCAAGTGCCGGTCAGGCAGTAGGTACTCGTGCCCTCCAGATTGGTTGCAAGCATGGTTGGGCCGCGCGCACGCCTGCGACCGCGTTTCCAGTCGATGGGGCGCCGCCATCACGGCGCCCCCATCGCACAGCCACGTGAGCGTGGAGCGTGCCGGCTATGCCTGCAGAGAACGGACCGCGACCGAGGGCTTCTTGGTCAGCGCATCGGCCAATTGGCCCGACGCGGCACCGAACAGCGCCCCAATCGCCATGGACACGATCAACAGGATCAACGGATTGGCGAACGACACGGCGGTCAAGTTGTGCAATGGACCCGTGCTTGGCGCCGTCGAGGCTTGATGCAGCGAGTAGGCGACCACGGCGGCGAAACCGTAGACGTTGGCCGGAACCACCGAGAGCAGATCGATCGAGGCCACGATGACCAGGAAGAACACGGTCACGCCGACGACAATGGCGGGCCATACCACGCCCAGAGCCGGCATCGGCTGGTTGACGATGATCAACAGCGCGATCCAACCGATCACCGCGCCATAGGCGGTGCCTACGATGGTCTTGCCGAGCGCCTTCCCACTGCCGAAGTAGCAGCCCCACGAGATGAAGCCCGCCCAGACGAGTACGAAGCCGGCCAGTGGTCCCAGTGCGAGATATGCCCAGATGGCCCCGAGTACAGCGATGCTGAAAGACAAAGCGACTAGCGGTGTCACGATGAATGCCCTCCTGGCGAAAGCATGCTTGCTGCATGCGTGATTGGTTTTTTGCAACGCGACGGATCTGCTGTTTTTCTATCCGCCTACCAATGGATATTATCACGGCACTCGAACAGCGCGCAGCAACCGGCTGGCGGCCCCGCGATGCGCATTGTCGCATCGCATCAAAGCGGCGGCGGTCAGCCCGGCCGTTTGCTTTTGGCGATCAGCGCATCGTCAATCTCGCGCGCTCGGATCGCCGCCGGGCGCTGACTGATCCCTTGCCAGTAGCGCTCGAATGCGGGACGTTTCTCGATCGAGCCGAACATCAGGCCGAAGCCGATCTGGGATCCGAAATAGACATCCGCCGCAGTGAATTGCTCGCCCACGAGATACCTACCGTGCGAAACCGCCGACTCCATCGTTTGCATGACGGAGTCAAATGTGCCCCAACCTACGGTGCCTTCGCGACCGGGTGGCGTCACGAAGCCCAGCGCCTTGCTCGTGACCGCTGCTTCGATCGGTCCGGCGGCGAAGAACAGCCAACGATAGTAGGTTCCACGCAGCCGATCGCCGGCCGCAGGTGCGAGCCCGGCTTGCGGAAAAGCGTCCGCCAGGTAGGCGCAGATCGCCGCGCACTCGGTGACGACCGTATCCCCGTGTCGAATCGCCGGCACCTTGCCCATCGGGTTGATGGCCAGATAAGCCGGCGCCTTCAACGATGTGGCATAGTCGAGCACTTCGGTTTGGTAGGGCTGACCCACCTCCTCCAGCATCCAACGCACAATTCGACCGCGTGACATCGGGTTGGTGTAGAACACGATTTCTTGCTTCATCGACGTTGTCCTGTTGAAGTCCCGTTGGAGTCCTGTTGAATGCCCCGGCGGAGCATTATGGCATTGCAGATGAACCGAGGCATCGCCGCCGCGACCGGCGCCGCGGTGCTGTTCGGCCTGAGCACGCCGCTGGCGAAGCTGCTTCTCGAGCGCATGTCGGCCCTGCTGCTCGCGGGCTCGATGTATCTTGGTTCGGGAATCGGCCTGGCCGCCGTGCTGATCTTGCGAGCCGCCGCAGGCCGTGGCGCAGCGCTGAGCTGGCCGCGCGGCGCCGCCGTATGGTGGTTGCTGGGCGCGATCGCCAGCGGCGGAGTGATCGCACCTTTTCTGCTGATGTTCGGCCTGCAGCGCACCGATGCCGCCTCCGCCTCGCTGATCCTCAATCTCGAAGCAGTCTTCACCGCATTGCTGGCCTGGTTCGTATTCAAGGAGAACTTCGATCGTCGGATCGCTGTCGGTATGGCGCTGATCGTAGCCGGCGGCACGGTCCTGGCCGTGGGACCGGCGCTGCACGCTGCCGGCCTGATCGGACCCATGGCCATTTTCGGCGCCTGCCTCGCCTGGGCAATCGACAACAACCTGACACGCAAGGTCTCGGTGCATGACGCCATGCTCATCGCCTGCGCCAAGGGGCTGATCGCAGGGATCACCAGCGTGACGTTGGCGCTGGCCTATGGCGCGCGCTTACCGGCCGGCTTCGCGCTGATGCAGGCAGGTCTGCTGGGGTTTGTGACCTATGGCCTGAGCCTGACGCTGTTTGTGCTCGCACTGCGCAGTCTCGGCACGGCGCGGACGGCCGCCTATTTTTCGCTCGCGCCGTTCATTGGCGCGGCCCTGGCACTGGCCATCGGTGCGCCGCTCACGGGCTCATTGCTCGTGGCGGGGCTGTTCATGGGCGCAGGCGTATGGCTGCATCTGAATGAACGTCACGAACACTGGCATCGGCACGCGGCTCTGTCACACGAACACCCGCACAGCCATGACGCGCATCACCAGCACCGACACGCGAGCGACTGGGATGGCAGCGAGCCGCATTCTCATCCGCATGTGCACGAGCCGCTTGAACACGCGCATGCCCATTATCCGGATATCCACCACCGCCACGAGCATTGAGGCGGTCATGGCAGCGTCTGCGGCACGCATCCGGCCGCGCGCGCCTTGTCGAGCAGCGACTGCGCCATGCGAATGCTCGCCAGATCGATCAGACGCCCATCCAGCGATACCGCTCCCCGACCCTCGCGCGCCGCGGCTTGCATGGCCGCAACGATGCGTTGTGCCTTGTTGATCTCCGCCGCCGTCGGCGTGAATACTTCATTGGCGAGCGGGATCTGTGATGGGTGGATCGCCCACTTGCCCTCGAAACCGAGCACGGCGGCGCGACGCGCGGCCGAGATGAAGCCGGCCGCGTCGCCGTAATCTCCGAAAGGGCCATCGATGGGCCGCAGCCCGTACGCGCGACAGGCCACCAGCATTCGCGTCTGCGCCGCGTGCCATGGATCGGTCCAGAAGTACGCGCGCTCACCATCCGCGGAGGCATCGGCGAGAACGCCCGAATCAGGATGGACTCCGCCGATGACGGTGGTGCGCGCGCGCGTGGAGGCGGCATAGTCGGCGACGCCGAACGACATGGCTTCCAGACGCGGACTGGACTGCGCAATGGCCTCGACGTTGGCCAGGCCGAGCGCGGTCTCGATCAGTACCTCGAAGCCGAGCCGTTTGGGCCGACGGACCGCGTTTTCCACCTGTGTGACCAGCATGTCGAGCGCATAGAGGTCTGCGGCCACGCCGACCTTGGGAATCAGGATCATGTCCAGTCGTTGGCAGGCTTCGACGACTTCGATGACATCGCGATACATGTAATGCGTATCGAGTCCATTGATGCGCACCATCAGCGTTTTCGCGCCCCAATCGATGTCATTCAGACCGGCGATGACATGGCGTCGAGCCTGCAGCTTGTCATCCGGCGCGACCGCATCCTCCAAATCCAGGAAAATCACATCGGCGAGCGAGGCGGCCGCCTTCTCGAACAATGCGGGATTTGAACCGGGCACCGCCAGCTCGGAACGATGCAACCGCGCCGGTGCCGGCGCAACCGATGTGAAACTCATGAACCGAGCACCTTCGCGACGGTAGCGCCCAGCTCAGCCGCGCTGGGCGCCACATGCAGTCCGCAGACGGCCATGAGTTCGGATTTCTCGGGCGCGCAGTCCCCGGCGGCGGAAATAATGGCCTGCCGCGTGCCGATGCAGCGAAATTCCACAGCAATTTGTCTTTGAATCACTCTAATGGCTATCGCGTCAAGCGTCTATTGCGGTGGCGGAGGTCGGCGCGAGTCGAGCTCTGCATAGCCCACGATCTGGCCGGTCATGCCCTGAGGCTGAGCGCTGATAAATCGCCCTTTCTGGCCCGCCGGCACGGGTCGGCGCCTGCTCTTGCGCCAAAGATCGTACAGCGTCAGCGCCGCGGTCAGCAGCGCGAGGGTAGCGAAATAGGCCGGTGGTCCGAAAGCCGCGATCAGGCTGCCCACCAGTACCGGGCCGAATGCCGCGGCGGCACCGTTCAAACGCAATAACGCGCTGCTGGCAGCGACCATCTGTGCGGGTTCGAGCTTGTCGTTGACGTGCGAGACGGCCAGCGAATACAAAGTCAGAACGAAGCCGCTGAACACAGCCGTGAGGGTCAGGAACACGACGCGAGGCATTGCGCCGAAGACCACGATACTGCCCGCAACCAAGGTGGCCAGCGTACACACTGCGGCGATGACCGTGCGCCGATCCATGCGATCCGACAGCCGGCCGACCGGGTACTGCGTCAGCACGGCGGCGCAAATGCTCAGAGCCATGAATGTGGCGACCCCCTTGGTGCCCAGGCCGCTGAGCCGCGCATATACCGGCCCCATCGAGAAAATGATCGAAGAGATCAGGCCCGAGACACTGACTGCCACCACACCGAGCGGCGAATTGTGGTACAGGTCCCGATAGCGCACCTTGCGCGGGGCAGCGCGCTCGGGTATGGGCTGCGCCGACACCACGATCGGAACCATCGCCAGAGAGATCAGCATCGACACCAGCATGAACGGAGTGGTCGTGAGTGGGTTGGATAAGACCAGCAGCAGCTGCGCGGCACCGAGTCCCACGTACAGAACCAGCATGTACAGCGCGAGCAGCCTGCCACGGTTCGCGCGGCTTGCGCGATCGTTGAGCCAGCTCTCGGCGACCACGTAGATGCCTGCAAAGCACAGGCCGGAGACCAGGCGCATCGCGCCCCAAGGCAACGGATGGACGAACGAGCCCTGCACCAGAATCGCCGCCGAGGCAACGGCGGCGAGCGCAGCGAACACGCGGATGTGTCCGACCCGCCGCAGTAGCCGTGGCGCGGCGACCGTGCCCAGCAGATAGCCGACGTAGTAGCAGGACATGACCATACCGGTCACCGGCGGCGGAAATCCCGCGAGCGTGGCACGCAGGCCGAGCAGCGTACCTTGCAGGCCCGCGCCCAGCATCAGCACACCCATGCCGAGAAGCAGCGGCCACGCTGTGGCGATGGTATTGAGGGGCACGGCACCTACGGATTGCGCACACAGAGCGCAAAAATTCCGGCGCATGATATACCCTAAAGATCCACCTGCGGGTGCACGCATCCTCGCCAGGGAGAGCGCTCATGACGATCCGGCTCAGTATTGAAGAACGCATGCAGCTGGATCCGGCTGAGACCTGCGCCTTCGCCTCGCCCATCCCATGTCAGGTGATCTCTAACGGCGAGTTCGTGCCGGCGCCTCAGGGACCGTTACAGAAACGCTTCGAGGCGCTCGTCAAGCAGCGCGCTGACCTCCTGGCGAAGAAGCATGGACTCTCGCGGCGCGCCTTCCTGCGCACCGCCTCAGGGCTGGCCAGCGCGTTTCTGGCCATGAACGAGGTTTACGGGTCGGTATTCCAGGTCAGCGACGCCGAAGCAGCCGATAGCGAGCTCGGTGACGAGCATGCCGGCAGACTCTCCAACCAGTTCGTCATGGACGTGCACACGCATTTTTTGCGCGACGACACGCGACTGCACGGTTTCGTCGACTTGCGCGCCGAAACCGGCAGGCTCGGCTATAACCCCGCCCTGGCCAGGCACCCGCAGACCTTTGAGGACGTCAAGTTTTCGACCTACGTCAAGGAGATGTTCCTCGACAGCGACACCAAGATCGCGGTGTTGAGCGGCGCACCCTCGGACATTCCGCGGGACTGGATGCTGAGCAACGACTCCATCCGCGACGCCTGCGACCGCGTCAATCAGTTTGCCGGCTCGCAGCGCATGCTGTCGCATTTCATCTTCGTGCCCGGTCAGCCCGGCTGGCTCGAGGCCATCGACCGTGGCATCGAGACTCTCAAACCCGCGGGCTGGAAGGGCTACACCATCGGCGATAACACGCATAAGGAGATCAGCCGCTTCCCGTGGCGCATGGACGACCCGGCGATCACTTATCTTGGCTATGAAAAATTCGCCAAGTCGGGCAGCCGCGTCGTTGCCGTGCATAAGGGGCTGTTTCCGCCCAGCGATGAGCAGCGCTTTGCGCGCCTGACGCAATACGCGAAGGTGGATGACGTGGGCAAGGCGGCCAAGGATTGGCCGCAGCTCGCATTTCTGATCTATCACGCGGGCTATCGCTATGTCGGCGCGGACAACCCTGCCCTGGCTGCCAAACAGTTCGAGGACACCGGGCGCATGGACTGGGTCAGTGATCTGGCGCAGACGCCGGCCAAGTATGGAATCACCAATGTCTACGCCGATGTCGGTGCCAGCTTTGCCGCCCTGTGCTTGAGCCATCCGCGCGCAGCGGCCGCCATGCTCGGGATATTGATCCAGGGATTGGGCGCCGATCACGTGCTATGGGGCACCGATTCACTCTGGTTCGGCTCCCCGCAGTGGCAGATCGAGGCCTTCAGGAGAATGGAGATACCCGAGGACATGCAGCGCAAATACGCCTTTGCGCCGCTCGGACCGGCCGATGGGCCGATCAAGCGCGCCATTCTCGGCGAGAACGGCGCCTGCGTTTACGGTGTCTCCAAGCCGCACGCCGATGCACACTGGCAACAGGATGCTCTGGCCTCTCGCCGAGTGGCGTACCGCGCCGGCGGCGCTCAGCGCAGTAACCTCGCGTATGGCTTCGTGCGCCGGACTTCAGCCCTCTAGAAGGCCCCCGCCGCCCCCATGCCACAAGCTGCTCGTGTCGGACACGTGCTGGGCGCATAGGCTCACGTCGCCGCTCTTGGTAGTGACCTGAACGCGAGCCGTGCCGGCACCTTCCCGATAGGAAAGTCGCGAACCAGGACCGTAGCGTTCATGGACCGCCTTCGCACCCAGGCAAGTCTTGAGGTCGCCGCTGAAGGACTGAAGATCGAATTCTGCCGCCGGCATCCTGCCGCTGAACTCGATCACCATCTGACCGCTGATCGACTCGGCCTCGAAGTGTCCGTCCGGACTCAGTCCGGTCGTCACATGATAATCACCGGATACGGATTTGATTCGCGCATAGCTGACCGTGCCGAGCGAGAGCCTGGCATCGCCACTGACCGTGTTGACGCTCACATCGCCCCTGCCGCCGGTGACGTCGAGATCTCCGCTGACGGTGCCGAGCTCAAGCAGGGCCGACTCGGGGCCGGCCGTGACGTGCACGTCGCCGCTGATCGTGTGCACGCGTAGCTCACGCGCGGCGCTCGTGGTCACCTCGCCGCTGACCGTCTGCAGCTCCTGCTCACCCTGCAGTTCCCGCACCGTGATGCTGGAGCTCACGAGCGAAGCCGAAAGGCTGCTGGCGCGCGGTACGTGCACGAGCAGCTCCGCCTCGTTCGGTCCGTGCAGGTTTATGCCCCAGTGATCCTCGCCCGGGCGGCCGAGAACCACTCGAATCGTCGTGCGCGTGCCCACCGTGCTGATGTCGAGTTTCTCCACGTTCGGGCCGAGCGTGCCGGCCACTTCGACTTCGGGTTTGTCCCAGCCGACGACTTCGATCCGGCCGCTGACATTGGTGATCTCGACCGTGCCCTGCGGATCGGCTGCGCGCTGCTCATCGACGCTGTGGCGCCCCATAGGCGCCGCCGATGCCGTACAGCTGGCCGCGAGCGCCAGCACTGCGGCGGGCAGCGTGATCAATCGGGCAGGTAGCATTCTCATGTGCGGCTCCTCGGGGCGGCCGGCGCGGTGTTGCGCACCACGGTCGCATAAAGGTCAAATTCCTGCTGCCAGGTGCTCTCGAGCAAACGGTTCAGCACGGCGCTCTCCGGATCGGCGGCGAGTGCCTGGCGGATATCGGCGTTGGCGGCACGGATCGTGGCGAGATCCTGCTCAATGCGATCGCGCGTCGCCGGCGCGAGCAGTTGCAGACGCTCGCGATAAGTCCTCTCCAGCGCGACCCGGGTGGCCAGGTAGCCCGCACCAACCGGGACAGCGAAGGCTGCCGCCGGACGGCCATCGGCGCCGGCGCCGGCCAGTGGCGGGGCGAGCGCTGCCTGTCGAAAGCCATGCATCTGCCAGCCGATGAAGCCTGCCGCGACCAGCAGCGCAATGCCGGCTGCGAGCGCCAGCGGCACACGCCGACGTGCCGCCACCGGCGGGGTTGCGGCAACCGAGATCGAGGCGAGAATCTGCGGCCAAGGATCGCGAGCCGGTGGCTGCTCCCGGGGCAGCGCCGCGAGGCGGGTGTCGAGACTTGAGGACTCGGTCGTATGGTCGTGGCTCATGTGCTCTCCAGGACGAGATCGAGGCGCGCCGCCAGTATTTGGCGCGCACGGTACAACTGGGCCTTGCTGGTGCCGATCGCGATGCCGAGCGCGCCGGCGGCCTCTTCATGGCTGAATCCGTACAGGCCCACGAGCACCAGTACGTGCCGCGCTCCATCCGGCAGGGCGGCAATCGCAGCCTCGAGGTCGAGCGGCGGCGCATCGTCTGCAGCCTGGCGATCCAGCGCGCCGGATGGGCCATCACCGGCGCTCTCCAGGGCATATGCCAGACCCCGCTGGCGCGAAAGCACGGTGTTGACGGCAATTCGATGCAACCAGGTGGCGAAGGCGCTGCGCGATTGGAATCGCGCCAATCCGCGCCAGGCGCTGACGAAAGTCTCCTGCACGCAGTCCTCTGCCGTCTCGCGATGACCCGTGAGCCGCAGGCACAGGCCGTGAATGCGCCCGACATGGCATCGATACAGCCGTTCGAAGGCGGATCGGTCCCCGCCGGCCGCCGCGGCGACGGCTCTGCTCTCCTCGGCCGCCTCGCGCGCCGCCGGATCGGGAAATTCGACCACTCTGGCTGTCACCCCCATGCCTGCCTCAAATGCGATGGTACTGACATTGGAGGCGACAGAAGGCCTAAAGGTTTACAGCGCGCCGGCCTCAATTACCGGTCAGAACTGCCGCGCCAATATTGCCGGCGCCGGCAATCGGTGCAATGCTCAAAAGCATGACGCTCGCCGCACTCGCGCTCGGTCAATGCCTGCTCGATGCCTCGGCCGAGGACCGCTCGCAGTCCCGCTCACTGGTTGCCTCGCCCGCCGGCGTGGTGGCGAGCGAAAGCGTGCTCGCCTCGCAGGTCGGCGCGCGCATCCTGGAAAGCGGCGGCAACGCCGTCGACGCGGCGATTGCCACCAATGCCATGATGGGGTTAGTTGCGCCCATGAACGACGGCGTCGGCGGCGATCTGTTCGCAATCGTCTATGAGGCGAAAAGCGGCAAGCTGTATGGCCTGAATGCCTCGGGCTGGGCGCCGGCGATGCTGAGCGTGGCGCATCTCAAGGGCCGCGGCATCACGCAGATGCCGCAGGCAGGTATCGACTCGGTCAGCGTTGCGGGTGCAGTCGACGGCTGGGACAAACTGCTGAAGCGATTCGGCACGCTGCGCTTCGCGCAGCTACTGGCGCCCGCCATCGCCTACGCCGAGCGCGGGTTTGCCGTGGAACAGGTCGTGCACGCCTACTGGCGCGACAGCGAGGCGGTCCTGAAACAGGACCCGGCGACGGCGCAGACCTATCTTCCAAGCGGCAAAGTGCCCGCGCAGGGCGAGCTGTTCCGCAATCCCGATCTGGCCTGGACCTATCGACAGATTGCCGCCGATGGGCGCGACGCCTTCTACCGGGGCGAGGTTGCGCTCAAAATTCTCGCCACCTGCGCCGCCCACGGCGGAACGATGCAGGCCGCCGATCTGGCCGAGTATGACTCGCAGTGGCTCGAGCCGATCTCGACCACCTATCGAGGTTGGACCGTTTATGAACTGCCGCCCAACGGACAAGGCATCGCCGCTCTGGAAATGCTCAATATCATGGAGCGCTTCCCGCTGCGTACCATGGGCCACAATTCGGCGCCTGCGCTGCACACCATGATCGAGGCAAAAAAACTCGCCTACGCCGACATGATCCGCTACGTCGGCGATCCGCGCTTCGCGACAGTCCCGGTGGCGGCTCTGGGCTCCAAGGAATTCGCCGCTGAGCGCGCGAAACTGATCGACCCCGCCAAGGCGAATTGCAGCGTTGCCCCCGGCGCGCCATTCGGAACCGACCATGGCACGACCTATCTGGCCGTGGCCGACCAGGACGGCAACATGGTTTCGCTGATCCAAAGCAATTTTGCCGCGATCGGATTCGGTTCAGGGCTCGTCGTCGGCGGCGCCGGCTTCGTGCTGCAGAATCGCGCCGGGCTGTTCAGCCTGGACGAGAGCCACCCGAATATGCTGGCCGGGCGCAAGCGCCCCGTCCACACCATTATTCCGGCCTTCATGCAGCGTGGCGAGCGACGCATTGCCTTCGGGATCATGGGCGGCTGGAATCAGGCCCAGGCGCACGCACAATTCGTCTCGAATGTGGTCGATTTCGGCATGGACATTCAGAGCGCGCTGGATGCCGCGCGCTTCTCCAAGGATACCTTCGAGGGCTGCGACGTGAATCTCGAGGCGCGCATCGCGCACGCCACGCGCCAGGAGCTCGCCGCCATGGGCCATCAGATCATCCTGCGCGGCGACTTTTCGTCCGTGCGCATGGGATCCGGGCAGGCGGTCGAGCGCGATGATGCGCAGCGCATGAATTTCGGCGCCTCCGATCCGCGCAAGGACGGGGCGGCTGTGACGCAACTACAGCCGTTCCACTAGATCGCAGCCACCACGCCGCCAAGGGCCGCAATCACCGGCACAGTGAAACCAGGACGCAACGACGCCTGCCCCTGCGGCAGCGGCAAGAAATACAAGGCCTGCTGTGGCCGGATCGCTCTGCCGGTCGATCTCGGCGAGCTGCGCGCCCTGAGCAATGCCGGACGCTACCGGGAACTGGAAGGCAACGCGCGCGAGCTGATTGCGCAGCATCCCGATTCCGGCCCGATCTGGGAAGCATTGGCTGTATCGCTGCTGATGCAAGGAAAAGACGCGCTGCAGGCATTGCAACGGGCCGCGAGCCTTATGCCCAATGATGCCGAGGCGCACAAAAACCTGGGCAACGCCCGGCGCGAGCTCGGGCGGTTCGATGAGGCCGTGGCGAGCTATCGACGAGCCCTCGACATTCAGCCCGACAGTGCCGAGGCACACAACAATCTGGGCGGCGCGCTGCGCGCGCTCGGACAGCTCGAGCAGGCATTACTGAGCTTTCGACGAGCTCTGCGCCTCAATCCCGGCTACGCTGAGGCGCATAACAATCTGGGCAATGCCCTGATGGATCTGGGGCAGCCCGAGGAAGCGCTGGCCTGCTACCGCCGTGCGCTCGAGATTGCCCCTGGCTACGCCCGCGTGCATGGCAATTTGGGCGATGCCTGCCTGATACTCGGGCGGCTTGACGAGGCGACGGCAAGCTATCGGCGGGCGTTGGCGCTGAGTCCTGATTACGTTGAAGCACACAACAACCTCGGCAACGCATTGCGAGGACTCGGCCAGCTCGAAGACGCGGAGGCAAGCTACCGCCGCGCACTGATGCTGCGTCCCGAGTTTGTCGAGGCGCATAACCACCTCGGCGCCGTCCTGAGACTGCAGGGTCGCTCCACTGAAGCCCAAGCCAGCTGCCGCAGCGCGCTGGAAATCAATCCGAACTGCACTGCGGCGCTGGTGCTGTTGGCCGATCTGAGCGCCGACGGCGGCCAATTTGCCGAGGCGGAGGAGCTGTTCAAGCGCGCCATCGCGATCGAGCCGGATTTGGCGCAGGCCTGGGCCGGCATCGCCCGCCTGCGCCGGATGACCCGCGAGGACGCGGCCTGGCTGGCACAGGCGCAACGATTGGCGGGCATAGCGCGCTCGCCGCGACAGGAGGTGTATCTGCGCTACGCCATCGGCAAATATCTCGACGACGTCGGAGACTTCGAGCAGGCATTCGACAGCTACCGGCGCGCCAACGAGCTCACGAAACAATATCAGGCCAGATTTGACCGACAGAATTTGACCCGGGCGGTCGATCAGATCATCCATGCCCATGAACCGCGCCGGCCAAGCCCGACGCCGATTGCCGCGATCGCGTCGGCGCGTCCGGTATTCATCGTCGGCATGCCACGCTCCGGCACTTCGCTCGCCGAGCAGATCCTCGCCTCGCACCCGAAACTGTTCGGCGCCGGCGAACTGACTTTCTGGAAGGCCGCCGCGGCAGGCTACCAGGCGTCAGCATCCGACGAGCACAGCAGTGCGAACCTGCTGCGCAAGCTGGCCGAGGACTACCTTCGACTGCTGCAGGATCTGTCCGCCGATGCTCTGCGGGTGACGGACAAGATGCCCGCCAACTTCCTGTTCCTGGGGCTGATTCACGCGGCGTTGCCCAACGCCCGTATCATCCACATGCAGCGCAATCCGATCGATACCTGCCTGTCCCTCTATTTTCAGCATTTTGAGAGCGCCCATCCCTACGCCAATGATCTGGAAGACCTCGCCTACTACTACGCGCAATATCTGCGCCTGATGCGGCACTGGCGCGCAGCCTTGCCCCGGCAAGTGATGCTGGATGTGCCCTATGAGCGGCTGGTTAATGAGCCGGAGGCATGGAGCCGAAGGATGCTGGATTTCATCGGTCTGCCATGGCATTCACGCTGTGCGGATTTCCACCAGACGGCGCGCAACGTCACGACCGCAAGCAAGTGGCAGGTGCGGCAAAGGATCAACCGCTCATCGGTCGATCGCTGGCGCAATTACGAGAAATTCATCGGCCCCCTGCAAAAGCTTGCGCCATGGGATCCGCGCCATGACCGGCCGCCGCAGTGACGGAATTTCTCAGTGCAATACGTCGAGACTCATGCCCCCGAGCCTTCGATAGCACAGTCTCGCCACGGCCGCCGAGGCGATGGAACCGGCGATCATCGGTACCGAGGCAAGCAGGAACAGCTGTTGCAGGGGCAGCTTCAGGCCAATGAGTACGCCGCCAATCAGTGGGCCGGCAACCGAGCCAAAGCGCCCCACAGCCAGCGCCCAGCCAACGCCCCGGGAACGAAACGCCGTGGGATAGATCAGCCCTGAAGCCGCATTGTTGCCGAACTGTGCGCCCAGCGTGCACAGCCCGGCGAGCGTCACCGCCGAAGCCATGCTCATATAGGAGATTCCGGGCTGCCCGATTGCGGCAATCACCGGGATTGCGACCAGAAACAGCGCGGCCACGGCCGCAAAGCCAAACCGTCCCAGCAGCACACTGACCAGCAAGCCGCCGATGGTGCCGCCGTAGTGGTAGCCACTGATCGCCATGCCACTCTGCTGCGCCGTGAGTCCACTGTTTTCGAGTATCAGCGGCAGCCAGCTGTTCAGAAAGTAATTCGCCATGAGCGCACTGGCGAAACAAACCCACAAAATGGGTGTGATCCACGCCAGCGAGCCGCCGAGGATTTGCCGCAATCCGAAGCCGCCGACTGCCGGCGCGGGCGCGATGGCAAAATCAGCGTCGTCACCGATGCTCAGATCCCGGCGAAACCGCCTGACTGTCGCCAGAAGCTCCGAGCGCCGCTTTGGCCGAGCGGCCAGATACTTGACGGATTCCGGCAACGTGAACGATAAAAAAGCGGCGATCAGCAGCGGCGCGAGTCCGCCGATCCAGAACATGATCGGCCAGCCGTATTGCGGGATGAGCCACGCCTGCACATAGCCGGGAATACCGCCGCCCACCGTGATGCCGGTAAACATCAGCACGATCAGCGCGGCGCGCAAGCGCTTCGGCGCGAGCTCGGAATTGAGCGCTATCGTGTTGGGCATCAAACCGCCGAGACCGATTCCGGCGAGCAATCTGAGCAGCACCACCTGGTCGAGATCTGTCGCCAGGACCGTCGCCAAGGTGCACAGTCCGTAGACCGCGCAGCCGCCGACGATGGCGATTCTGCGACCGAAGCGATCGCCGACGTAGCCGAGCAAGGGGGCGCCTAGCAGAATGCCGAACAGGCTCGCACTCAACGCCGGCGCGAACGCCTTGGTGGCCAGATGCCAGGATCTCGCCAGTTGTGGTGCCGCGGAGGCGAGTGCCGAAATATCGAAGCCATCGGCGAGCATCGCCAGAAATGACCAGCACAGCAGATTGACATTAAAGCGGCCGAATCTCTGCCCGTCCACCAGCTGTTCGATCTGGAATACTGCGCCCATGGCTCTTGTCGGCGCGCCGCTTGCTGTGCGCAAACGACACTGGTTGCTTGTCCCCTATTGTAGCCGCAGCCTGCCGACATCTTGCAATGGTCAGGCCGCGGCGAAGCCATACCGTGCGCCCATGTTTTACGCACGCAAACCTGCCGCGCCGCCCTTCGCGGCGGCCGCGTCAGCCTGCGGCGGATATGAGCCGGCCTTAGCGGGGCGGACCCGTGGCTCCGGTGTTACCGGTATTGCCCGGATTACCGGTGTTGCCGGTTGCGCCGGTGTTACCCGTGGCGCCGGTGTCACCCGTGGCACCCGTGGCACCCGTGCCTCCCATCGCTCCAGTGTTACCTGTTGCGCCGGTGTTACCGGTATTGCCGGTATTACCCGTGTTGCCCGTTGCGCCGGTGTAGCCGGTGTCCCCGGTCGCGCCGGTGGTGCCCGTGTTACCGGTGTTGCCGGTATTGCCCGTGCTACCGGTGGCACCGGGCGGCCCGGCTGGACCCGTGCCGGTGCACGCGGCCAGCGCGAGCGCCAGCAGTGAGGCAGCAATCAAGTTTGTACCTTGCATAACGCATCCTTCTCGATCTCGACCGCGGAAAGCGAATCGACAGCCGCCCCGCAGGCATCCCCGAGGGGGGAGCTCCGCTTCAGCGCACTGCCGCTCGCATTGAGCCTACGAGACATACGCCGCGAACTCTGTACGGTGGCGCGCATAGCCCCGGCCCGCAGGCCGCGATGGCGACTCAGGGGTGGCCGAACTGCTGCACGAACTGCGTCAGCGCCGGCCGGCCATCGCGCCAGAGCGTGAACGGCGCAGCAAGCGTCTCCTGTGGCAGGCGCACAGTGAGCTCGTGGCTTGCGGCGATCAAACGCATGGTGTCGAAATCGATGAGGTACGCACGCCTGAGCGCCTGTGGATCCTCCGGCACAAACAGGTCTTTGCGTTGCGACAGGTCCACCGGTATGTGCTCGAGCGGTTGCAAGTCGATTATGTGCCCATCGGCCTCAATCAGCAGCCGGCCGGCGCTCGCTTCGGGCGGCGAGGCTACGCCGTGGAAGACGACTGACCAGCGATACGCCAGCAGCAGTTCGGTGTACTTGCCGGCGTTGTCGTTCTCCAGCGCCACCAGCGTGACGTAATCGCGCCTGGAGGCGACCCCCTCGCTTTGTATTCGCGCAAAGATCAGCGGCGCCGCCACCACGTTGAGCGTGACCCCGGTGTTCTCATCCAGTAGCGCGCGCGGGGTTGACGGCCCACTGGCGCAGGCCGCAAGCGTGACAACGATGCACGCGCCGGCCAGAGCGGCCAGCGCGCATCGGCCAAGCATGGGAGCTTCACGGCATTTTGAGCGCATTCGTAAACACCAATCTTGAAGGCCCGATGGATGAACCTTAGCCCAAATCGATCCTCAGCAGGTTGCCTTTGACCGCCAGGCGCTGCCGCAGCGCCGGCATCGGCACGACAGCCGCGCCGCGGCGGTGCGCATTGGCAGCACGCGTGAACTCGAGCACCTGGTCGTTGAGCACGATTTCATTGACCCCGCAGCCTGCGCTTGCGATTCGATAATGCAGCTGCATCGGCCGGCCCAGCAAGCTGGTCTCCACGCGCAGGCCATCCAGCGCGGCCGGCATGACCGGATCCACGCGCAGCACCTCCGACTCGCAGCTCAGGCCCAGAAATCGCCGAATGATCAGCCCCAGCGCGATTCCAGCGCCGCTCGAATACACACGCCAGCCGCCATCGAGCGCAATCGTGCCACGTGCGACCCGCTCATACTCGGCGCTGGCCGCGTAGCGATCTTCAAACGCCGCATCGGAGCTGGAGTAGTAGCAGTTCGACTGGCGCAGAGAGGCCTGCGGCACGATCGAGCGGATAGCGATCGGATTTGCCTGACAGAGTGCCTGGAAGAAACGATCCGCGGCGCCAACGTGTGCCAATGCCTGCGCGTAGCGCAGATGCGCGTGCACGTACATCAGGCCGATCTCACGACCGAAAAATGTTGCGGTCTCCGCCCGCTGGAACAACCGTTGCGGACCGCCGTGATAGGGCATCGGACGATCGAACAGTCGCGCACCGTCCGCGGCACTGAGATGTAGCTCGATCAACCGCAGGTGCTCTAGCGTCTGTGCCGGTGTCAGCATGTCCTCGAGAATCGCATGGATGATTGCCAGCGCGCTATATCGCACACCGGTGCTCTGATCGCTCGGGTGCAGCAGGTATCTCACGCGACCGCCGTCCTCGAACAGCGCGTAGCCGGCCAGCACGCCGTCCACCAGCAGCAGCCGCTGAAAATCCCGCTGCACGTTCTGGGCACAACTGTCCAGGTCGACAGCCGCCTCGGCGCGCCCGATCGCGCGCAAGGCGCGCGCCAACAGCGTAACGGTCTGAAAATGCAGCGTCACGGTCCAGGCGCTGCACATGTGATCGCGCATGACGGGGTCGGCAGGCTGCAGGGCATCGTTCCAGTCACCGTGGCCATACGCCGCCAGGGCGGTACCCGGAATGACACGTTTTGATATCAGCGCCAGGGCGCGCTGCACATGCTGCCACACCGTCGCTGCTTCGCCGGTATCCGCGCCGCGCGAATCGAAGAATGGCACGCTTTCATCCAGCACCGCCGCGTCTCCCGAGGCGATCAGATACTGCGCGAGTACCAGCAGCGGCCAGAACACGATGTCACCGTGCGAGTCGCCGGCGCGTATGTTGCGCTCGCGTTCGAAGAACATGAACCACTGCGGCCAGTCGCCGTCGGGGTTCTGCGCAATCATCACGCGCAGCAACAGATCGCGGACCGGCTCGATGCGACCGAGCGCCAGAAGCATCTCGACCGGTCCCTGGCAAACATCGCGCGTGCCCCATCCGCCGCCCGAGTATTGCTCCAGGCCTCGCGGGGAAAGGTAATGCACCAGTGCATTGTGGGTGAACCAAGGCACAATATCGGCGAGCCCAGCCACCTGCTCGCGCAGCGGACATGCGGACGGAGCACTCATGGTCAGCGTAGGTATGAGGTTCGCGCCGCGTGGCACTTGTAACGGCTTTTGCGCCTGATCCTGGATCAACGAGCCGGTGATGCGCACGCCGAGCACGCGAGAGGGTGCGCTCACGAGGCACAGGTAGGGCTGCTGGCGCGAGCGCCCATCGAGGAACAGCAGCTCGTCGCCGCCGATCTGCGCAAAATCCGTGCCGGGCATCGGCTCGATGTGAAAACTGCCTCGCGGAAAGCGGCTCTCCAGCTCGCTTCCGGGCGCCGGTGCCAGGATGACGCCGGCGCCGTCGTGCCACCAATGTGCAGCGCCCGGCACACTGCCGTCATCGCCGTTGAGGGCCAGGTGATGGCAGATCAGAAACCTAGCAGGCTCGCCTTCGCTGACTTCGATCGACAGCGTCAGCTCATGCGACTGCTCGTGCGCTTGGGCGCGTACCGTGATTACGCCCTCGCTGTGCCGATAGATCCAGCAACACGCCTGGGGCGACATCTCGAATGCGGACGGCACATTGAGCAATCGCCACCGCCCTGCGATCTCCACGAAAGCGCGCTGCCCGTGCGAACGCAACAGACCGAGATAACTGTGCACCGTGGAGAGCATGCGATTGATGCTCACATGCCCCTGCGTGAGCATCGAATGAAACACGCCGCACATCCAGACGGTCGATGTCAACGCCGTCTCGTCCGGCGTGGTATGCCGACCAGTACGCAACAGATGCCCGTGCGGCCGCTGCACACGCAGTTCCTTCGCGCGCAGCACCACGTGGCGCTCGCCGCCATGGAAAAAGGACAGGCGGTCGCCGTGCTCGTCGAACTCCTCGTGCCGCCACGGCGATCCGAATGAGGCTCGCAACGCTTGGGCGTCGAGTGCGAGCGCCTCGAGCATCGGCGCCGAGCTGAACAGCGTCGCCGTGCCGGGGATATCGGCGCAACTCGCGACGATCGGCGTGGGCACGGCTTCCGGCAGCGCCAGCGACTCGGCCACGCGCTGCAGATCCGAGGTCGAGCTGGCATCCGGGTGATCCGCAAAGTAGCAGCCGAAAAAGCCCGCGCTGACGGTCTGGTTCGGCTGCAGCGCTATCGGGGCGTCACGAATGACTGCCATGGAGTGCTCATGCTGCAGGCGCCGGCCAGGCAGTTCGCCGGTGAGCCCCATTGGCGCATCGCCACTGCGGCTGGCGAGACCGTGAAACTGCAGGCTATCGGTGGCAAAGGAAGTGCCCACACGCAGCGATCCGATCAGAGACCATGGATGGCGAGCGTCAGCAGCTTGATTCTGCCGTGAGGCAATCACGTAGCCATGCTCGGCGTGCGAGAGCGGCATGTGATCGATATACTGACTGACGTAGAACTCGTTCAGTCGCACGGCGCCATACGGCGCCAGCGCCAGATCCTGCGCATAGGTCAGATCCACCTGCATCGATGTCGAGCTGGTATTCTCGAGGCGAACATGCCAGAACCAGGCTGCGGCGCTCTGGGCGAGTACCAGCGCTAACGAATAGTTGATGCCATGCCAGGCGCCGGTCCCAACCAGCATGCCGTTCGCCGCATCCGGGGCGAAGCGAGTGCGGCTCATGGGGCCCAGAAGCGGCGTCCATGCAAGCTTGCCCATTCGGCATCGCAGATAAAGATTGGCCGGTCCGCCCTCGATCTCGTTGCCCGGAAAAAGCAGCAGCGAAATCGCCTCGTAATCGAAGCGACGCAGTGAGCCGTTCGCGTTGACCTCGACGCACAAGCCTGAGCGGCTGCTCAGGCGCATGCCCTTCGACTCCACGGGTGTTTCAGCCATTTACCGGAGATCCTCACGCGCCCGATGCAGGCATCGAGGGCCTCGATCGTACCGGAATGCCAGAGCGCGAGCGATCAGTTGAATTCAGGGTCCGTGGAGCGCGGCGAAAGTAACCGCCACGGCAGCCGCATAGGGCGTGCGCGAGCTGGGGCAGGACGCCGCCGCCTGTTGCTCGCTGGCGCTGGCTGCGGACACAAATCGAGGATGGCCGAGGCTGCGTCGCAGACGCAACGCTCCGAGGGGGGCATCGGCCGATCCGTGAGCAGCGCCAGCAGGCAGGCGTTCGTGGCCTCAACAGCATCGAATGGCGTGCCGTGCCTGGAGCCTCGCACCACCACGATCTGCGCCTTCAAGGCAGCGGCCAGTGCGTGCTTCTCCTGCAGCGGCGTGTAGTCGTGCTCGGCCGCGATGATCAGCGTCTTGCTGCTGAGCCGATGCAGTCGTTCGATCGATGTCCATCCCTCCAGTGCCGATGCCATGGCCAGGTAGACGCCAGCCGGCACGGCGCCGATGGTCTCGGCCGCGCGATCGCGCAGCGGCCGCTGCCACGGCTGCGGGAACAGGCGCGCGGCCGTGAGCCACGCCACGCGCCGCATGCCCAGTGCGCGAATGAGTGTGGGCGGAATTCGCGCCTCGAGCCACTTGCGCCAGTGATCGATCCGATAGCTGGCCAGGCTGTTGATGAGCGCCAAACGAGGCACGCATTGCGGACGTTGCAGCGCCATCTCCAGCGCCACGGCGCCACCGAGGGAAAATCCAATGATGTTCACCCGCGAGGCTTGCAGATGATCCAGCAGCGCCCAAAGTGATCTGGCCATGTCGGCAATGCTGTACTTGCCGCAGATCGGGGCGCTATAACCGCTGCCCGGAAGATCGGGAGTGAGCACGCGGAAGTGATGCTCGAGCGCCCGCGCCTGCCACTCCCAATCGGCACCGCTGGAGCCCAATCCATGGATCAGCAGCAGGTATTCGCCGCGCCCGCGCAGGCGGTAGTGCAACGCTTCACCTTGGTGCTTGAATTTGAACACTGCTTCCCCTTCGTTGTCTGGCCGCCGGTAGCGCCACAGTTCGCTTGAGCAAAAGTAGCGCTGACAATGCCCCGGCGTCGACGGACCTCAGGGCGGGATCGAATGCCAATAAATAGGATGCTTTTGTCGGACTGTGTGTAGTCGAGACCGGGGCGGCCGCTGAGTGGGGGTCCGGGCCGGGCATTGCGCTTTGGCTGTCGATGATCGATGCTTCCCGAGGCACGCCGTGGAACGGAGATCAGTTCATGTCAGCCGATGGGAAAGTGCAGACCGTGCGCTCGCTGATGCTTGCGGCGATATTAATCTGCATGACGCCGATCACATGCAGGATCGCCAGTGGTAAGGCGGCGCCGGTTGATCCCTGCTCGGTACTGCCGGCAACCGAGTTGAACGCCGTGCTCGGGCAGCAGTTCGGTCCGCCGTCACAGAACCCATTGCCCCCAGCCGTGGCGAACGGGGTCACGGGAAACCAGTGCATCTACCATGCCCTCGCCGGCTCCCCACGCACGGTCACCCTGATCATCTACTTCGATGGGTCGGACGCCGATGCAGAGAGCAATCTGGCGCAACTGGCAAAGTTTTTTCACCCGACCAAGACGCTGACCGGAATCGCGGATGCCGCCTATCTGGACGCCAACAACGCGGTGCATGCCCGCGCGGGCCGCGCCAGGTACTACATCAACGTTACGACGACTGCCGGCGCTCCTCCTTCCGAGCCGGAGAAGAACCTGAGAGAGCTCACGGCGTATGTCGCCGCGCAAGTGAAATAGGCCGGCAGTCGGCTCAGTGAGCGTGCAGCGGCGGTAGCGTTCGTGCCGTTGAGAATAAGCGACGATGCGAAACGCCCGAAGACTTGGCGACGCACCAAAACAATGCGCGCATGCACCGAAGGAGTTGCTCGACGCCTCTGACGCCCACGACTTTCAGCTCGTTTTGCTGGTTTTCCCGCTGCACAACGCTGGCACGGCCCTTGCGTCGCCCGATTCGTCACCGCGCTAAGGAGTGTGTCGTGTCTTGCAACAACCGATGGACGCAGCTGGCACTCGGCCTACTGTGCATGATGGCAATATCCAGCCCGCAATACGTTTGGGCGCTGCTCACCAAGCCGATGCTGGCGGCATTCGACGTCAAGCTCTCCCAACTTCAGATCACCTTTTCGATCCTGATCGTATTTCAAACCTTCCTTTCGCCCGTGCAGGGCTACCTCATAGACCGCTTCGGTCCGCGACTGCTGCTTTCCATCGGCGGTGCCCTGACCGGGTTGAGTTGGATTCTTGCCTCCCAAGCCGGCGACCTCACGCACCTGTATCTGACCTACGGGCTGCTCGGCGGCATCGGCACCGGAGTCGTCTATGTCGGCATTGTCGGGCACATGGTGCAGTGGTTCCCGCACAGGAGGGGCTTCGCCACGGGGATGGTCGCCGCGGGTTATGGCATGGGTGCCGTGCTCACGACTTTTCCGATCTCCAACAGCATTGCCGCAGTCGGCTACCGGCAAACCTTGCTGCATTTTGGCTGCATTTTCGGCCTCGTGGCATTGCTGGCCGCTCAGGGCATGCGCCGTCCGACCGCACAGGGCATGAGCCCCGTAGTCGTCCCGGTACAGCGTCCGGTGGACGTGGGACCATCGGTGATGCTGCGCTCCCCAGTCTTTTGGCTCATGTTCCTGATGTTCACTCTGATGTCCACCTCCGGCCTGATGGTGATTGCGCAAATGGGCGCGTTCGCCAAGGACTTTGGTGTCTCCATGGTGCTGGTGTTCGGGATGGCAGCCCTGCCCTTGGCCTTGACGCTGGACCGTTTTACCAACGGCCTGACCAGACCGTTCTTCGGCTGGGTTTCCGACCGTATCGGCCGCGAGCGCACCATGTTGCTGGCGTTTGGCTTCGAGGGCGTCGCCATGACACTGTGGCTGCTCAGTCGCGACAATGCCGTGCTATTCGTGCTGCTGTCCGGACTCGCGTTCTTCGGTTGGGGGGAGATCTTCTCGCTGTTTCCGTCGACGTTGACCGATACCTTCGGCAGAATGCACGCGACCACCAACTACGGCTTGCTCTATATGGCCCAGGGCATCGGCTCCATACTGGGCGGCCCGCTGGCGGCGTGGATGCACGAGAGCACGGGTACCTGGTCGGCGGTTTTCATCCTGGTCATCGCACTGGATTTCATCGCCGCTTTCCTGGCCATCGCGGTGCTCAAACCAATGCGCGATAAGCTGCTCGCTCGGGCCCAGCCTGCCCAGTGATCGCGTGCGGTCTGACGCAGCGAGCGCACGGGCGCTTTGCGCTACTATCTGCGGCCCGGTCAGGAGTGAATTCATGCCGCCCAGAGCTTTGATCATCGGAGCGATTTCCCTCAGCGGACTCATATGCGCCGGATTGGCGCTGCACTCTGCGCGCGCGGACAGCGGTGAGACACTTGATCTGGCCGAAGTGAAGGCCGCCGCAAGCGCGCAGTTCGACAAGCTGGACAAGGATGCGGACGGCACCCTCGATGCCAAGGAGGTCCGGTCTGTGATGGGAAAAAAGGAATTCAAGTCGGCCGATCGTGACGGCGACGGGACGCTGACCAAGGATGAATATCTGGCCCTGGTCGAGAAACTGTTCAACCGCGCCGATGTCGACAAGGATGGGACGCTGAGCGTAGATGAATTGAGATCACCGAGTGCGCTGGCGCTCAAGCCCTTGTTGGACTGAGCCATCCGATTGGCTCGACCAGCGCATTGCAGTGCCGGTTTGCGCCTGAGGCGCCGGGATTTAATGCTCGCAGGCGGTGCCGCGCTGATCGTGGCCGCCGCGCCGCTAGGCCAATCGGCGCAGGCGAACGCCGACGAGAGTCTGCGGCAGCTGGAGATGCAACTGGGCGGCCGCATCGGTTTGGCGGCCCTGGACACCGGCACGGGTGCTCGACTGGCGCATCGTGCGGGCGAGCGATTTGCCCTGTGCTCGACATTCAAATGGCTGCTCGCTGCCGCCGTGCTGGCCAAGGCGGAGCAAGGCAAAGACCTGTTGGATCGGCGTCTGTCATATACGGCCGCGGATCTGCTCGGAGTATCGCCGGTGACCAGGGCACACCTCGCGGAAGGTGCGCTATCGATTCAAGCCTTGTGCGAAGCGGCGGTCGAAGTCAGTGACAACACCGCGGCGAATGTATTGTTGCGATTCATTGGTGGTCCGCAAGCCCTGACTCACTATTTTCGCCGGATCGGCGACTCGGTGACCAGACTGGATCGCTACGAACCCGGTCTCAACAGCAATCTGCCCGGCGATCCGCGTGATACCAGCACGCCTGAGGCGATGATCGCGACGATGCAAAGCCTTCTGATCGGCAATGCGTTGTCGCCGGCTTCGCGCCAGACGCTGATCGGGTGGCTGAGGAATTCGCGGACTGGCCTGCATCGGCTGCGTGCCGGCCTGCCGCGGAACTGGACGGTCGGCGACAAGACCGGCACTGGCTCGAACGGTGCCGTCAATGACAGTGCCATCGTCTGGCCGCCCCGGCGCTCGCCGCTGTTGATGGCGGCTTACCTAAGCGATTCTCAAGCCCCCGCCGATGCGCTCGAGGCGGCGCATGCTCACATGGGACGCATCATCGCCGCGACCTTTGCCTAGCGGCCGCCGCGCGCAGCCGAACGCTGATGGATGGTCTGCCCACACCCCGCCGCTATCTCGCAATCCTGGCGGTTGCCTTTGGAACCGCGTTGGCGGTGATCGACGGATCGATCGTGACGGTCGCGTTGCCGACATTGGCGCAAGACCTGGGCGTGGATTCCTCCTCGGCGGTATTGGTGGTCACGGTCTATCAGCTGGTGCTGGTGATGACGCTGCTGCCCTTCTCGGCACTCGGGAGCAGTATTGGATTGCGCCGGCTCTACCGGTACGGTCAGCTCATATTCCTGGTATCGACGATTCTGTGCTTTTTTGCCCGGAGCCTGCCGTTCCTGCTGGTGGTGCGCGCGATTCAGGCGCTCGGGGCCGCGGCTTCCCTGAGTGTCTCAAGCGCGCTGATCCGCGCCATCTATCCAGCGCGTCAATTGGGCCGGGGATTGGGCATCAGCAATGTCGTGGTATCCAGCGCCGGAGCGATCGCGCCCACGCTCGGCGGTCTGGTGCTGTCAGTGGCCTCCTGGCCGTGGATTTTCGCTGCCGCCTCGCCCCTGGCGTTGCTGTCGCTGCTGCTGGGTCAACAGGCGCTACCGGACATCAAGCCTCACGAGGAGCCGTATGACGTGCTCGGTGCGCTGCTGTGCGCGCTGACCTTTGGCCTGATCATCGCTGGCCTGGAAAGTGCTGTGCACGGCCATTCGCCGGTGATTTCAGCGGCTATCGTTGCCGCCGGGCTGGTCATCGCTTTCGTCTTCGTCCGGCGTGAACTGGAATCGAAAATGCCGATCCTACCGGTGGATCTGCTGGCGAAGCCGGTGCTGGCCTTGTCGACGATCGGCGGCCTCACGGCTTTCATCGCTTCGATGACATTGATCCTGTCGCTGCCATTCCGACTGCAGCAGCATTATGGCTTCTCGCCCGGCGAGGTCGGGGCGATCATCACTCCCTGGCCCCTGGGCATGATGATCTTCGCTCCGCTCGCCGGCGTTCTGTCCGATCGCTTTCCGGCCGGGCTGCTCGGCGGAATCGGCATGGCCATCGCTACTGTCGGCTTGCTGCTGTTGGCATTCGTGCCCGCCCATGTATCGCAGTTCGACATGACCTGGCGTATGGCACTGTGTGGGATCGGGTTTGGGCTGTTCCTCGCGCCCAATGCGCGCTTGATCGTGCATTCCGCGCCGCACGCCAGGGCCGCGTCCGCCGGTGGACTGATCTCGACCACGCGCCTGACCGGACAGACACTCGGCGCCACATTGCTCGCGGCGCTGCTGTCCTTCGGTGTCGGCAGCAACCGTGTCCCGGCACTCGTGGCTGCCGGCCTGGCGTTGTTCGCCGGAGTCTGCAGTGTGGCGCGGCTTAGCCCAACATTGAAAGATTCCGCTGCCGATACGGGAGCGCCACCCGCGGTGTGAGTGCGCGCCGGCTCACAGCGCGCGATAGGATTTGTCCTAGCCGCAGAGCCGATGCACTCCTACGCACCGATGCCGAGCTGATCACTACAATCGCCGGCATGAAAGCGATGATGCATGGAGAAAATCAAACGACTGCTCGAGGTTGGAAGGTCGGATTGGCCCTGTTCGCATTGGGAGCCATCACGTTGTCCGGCTGCGTCGCCACGTTGTCCGGCTGCGTTGCCCGGGTGTACCCCGAGCCGGGCTACGGCCCGACCGTCATGGTCGCACCGCCCCCGCCGCAGACGGAAGTCGTGGGTGTTGCGCCGGCGCCAGGGTACATCTGGATGGGTGGCTATTGGAATTGGGTCGGTGGACGCCATGTGTGGGTTGCCGGACATTGGGGACCTGGGCGTGCCGGCTATCATTGGGTACCGCACCAGTGGGTCGCCGCTAATGGGGGCTGGCGTTTGGCCCAAGGTCATTGGGAGCGCTGACGCCTGCGGGACAGGATCTGCGCTATGCTGGTTTCACTGTTAGCTGGGAGAATTGCATGATGCTGCGCGTCGCGAAATTGAGTCTCTTACTGGGTCTGGTTGCGGTCGCATCGGCCTGCGTGGTCGAGCCACGCGAAGGCTACTGGGATCGAGATCACAGCCGCTACTACCATGAACACGCCTGGCATCCCTGCACTCCGCAGGATAACTTCTGCCGTTGAGTGAGGCAGCGCAGGGCGCCGGTCCGTAGAAGCCCTGCCGCACTGGGTGCGGAAGGGCCTGCACTGCTACGGGTCGGTCGACGTCTGCGGTGTGCCGGCAACCGCGAGGGACGGGCCGAGAACAAATTCAGCGCCGAACGCCGTGCCATTGGCCAGCACGAGCTAGAGTCAGGCGCTTCTGGCCACGCGCCATCGCGTAATACCATTGTTCCCAGGGCCTGCCGAACCTACGCGTTCTGATTTTCTGCAAGCTGGCGTTACGGCGCAGCCGCCATCCGCAGCTCTGCAACAGCGCGCGGATTAGCCGTTGGTTTTCATAACATTGGCCGTAGTTGTTCACAGCGACAAGCAGACAGTCAGGCGCTCGAGCAGCGAGCTCCAAGGTATTTTTTAGAAATATTTCACGCTTTCCTCAAGACATTTGCCCCCTCGTGGCAATAAATGCTGCGCGATGCCAGAAAGACGCCGGCAGACCCCGTCGCTTGATGGCCCTTACCGCGATCGGAGGAGACGACGATGAAATCATATGCCGCCGTGTTGCCTGTCGCCGCGCTAGTCCTTGCCGCGGCTCCGGCCAGTCAGTCCCAGGCGGAAACGCTGCCGCCGTATATTTCCGGCACGGTAGTGCTCGAGATTACGATTCACTTGATTACCCCCCTGCCGGTAGGGGATGTAGTGGAGTGTTCCATGACTATCAGCACGGCGGACAGTACTGGCATCCCATCCGAGGCGCCCACCTACTCGGATACCGACTCTTATGTCGGGGCCAGTGGCAGCGGCTCGGTGGCCACCTGCAGCGTGAGCATTCCTTACGAGTGGACGCTGACCTATGCGGACTCTGACACCATGGTCATCAGCTACGGCGTCGGATTTGCCGACGGTTATGGCCCAATTCGCTCCGCGACGCACTCCATCCCGAGCATTCCGATGCCCGCGAACGGGACATCAACCAGACTGAGCGTCACCACAAGACTCTAACAGCGGGATTATGACAAGAGCATGAGTCGACATCAACGCACGAGGGCATGCGCCATGGATACCGGCTCACCAAGACGAACCGCAAGGACCGGACCCGGCGTTGCCCTCGTCATGATGCTCACGGCGCTACCCGTGAGCCTGGCGCAAGCGCAAGGGGCGCCGCTGGTGGTGCCGCCGTCGCTGATTCCACCGCCTCTGTCCGTTTCCAGGGCACAGTTCTTCGAAAACAATCCGGAGGCCTGGAGTCAATTGCTGTCGCAATTGCCGCGTCGACCGCCCGGTCCGCCGATCGCGACGGCGCCGCGGACGGTGCCCGCCTACGGCGGCACATGGCAGACGGGAAATAATTTTCTACCGGATGGAGTCTTTATATCCAATCCCCTTTTGCTCACTGACGGCACCGTCATCGCCGAGAATGAAAACACCCCCGAATGGTATCGGCTGACCCCCGACAACACCGGCAGCTACGTGAACGGGACCTGGTCGCCGATCGCCTCGATGCCGGTGATCGACGGCACGCAATATGCCCCGCTGTATTACGCCTCCGCGGTGCTGCCCGACGGCCGCGTGCTCGTCATGGGCGGCGAATACAACGGTGGCGTCGGCGATCACACGAATATGGGCGCCATTTACGATCCGCTGGCAGACAGCTGGACAGCCGTGGCCCCGCCCACCGGCCCCGCCTGGTTCGCCATCGGCGACGCGCAGAGCGCGGTCCTGGCCGACGGCACCTTCCTACTCGCCGCGTGCTGCGCTGGCAGCCCGACCGGCGACGCGTTGTTCGACGCAACGACCTTAGGCTGGACTGCCACCGGGGGCCCAAGTAACACCTATTCGTATTCCTATCAGGATGAGCAGGGCTACAATCTCCTGCCCAGCGGCAATGTGCTGACGATCGACATATGGGACAACTACCCCGGCAATACCACCAACGCCGAGCAATACGTTCCCTCCTCCGGCACATGGATCAGTGCCGGCAACACGCCGGTTTCGCTGGCCGATCCGTCTGAGTGCGGCAGCTGGGAGATTGGACCTGCGGCGCTACGCGCCGACGGCACGCTGGTCGCATTCGGCGGCAATACCGGGTGCATCAGCGGGCAGACGGCCGACCCCACCGCGATCTTCGATTCCAGTAACGGTACCTGGAGCGCGGGGCCCAATGTGCTGGCAGTCTGCGGTAGCAGTGCGACCAGCAGTTGCACGCTGGCCGACGCTCCGGCAGCGCTGCTTCCCAATGGCAATGTGCTGTTTGCCGCCAGCGCCGGCAGCGGTGCACCGGTCCACTTCTTCGAATTCACCGCCACGAACAGCATCGAACAAGTGGCCGACACGGTGTACTTCGCCAGTACCTCCGTGGCCTCCTCGTACAACTTCCTCGTGCTGCCGACCGGCCAGATCTTTTCTACCGATTTCAGCAACGCCCCGGAATTTTATACGCCCACCGGCAGTGCCCAGGCCAGTTGGGCGCCGGTCATCGCCACGGCGCCGTCGATCATCGCCGCCAGCACCTCGTATCAGGTCACCGGCACGCAGCTTAACGGGCTGTCGCAAGGCGCCTACTTTGGCGACGACGTACAAGGCTCAACCAATTACCCGCTGGTACAGATCATCAACACTGCGACCGGTCACGTGTTTTACGCCCGCACTTCCGGCTTCAGCACCATGTCGATTGCGCCAGGTGCCTCCGGTTCGGCGAACTTCACTGTGCCCGCGGATGTCGAGGCGGGCCCCGGCAAATTGGTCGTGATCGCCAACGGCATTGCCTCGACAGGGGTGTCGGTTACGGTACTGGGGAGCACGACGACGGCGCTGGCTGGCGCACCGACTTCGGCGAGCTTTGGCGCGCCGGTGGTGTTCACGGCCACGGTATCCTCGGCGGCGGGAACACCCAAAGGCAAAGTCACGTTCAAAAGCGGCAATGTCATACTGGGTTCGGCGACGCTGTCGGGTGGGGTGGCGAGCTTGACCGCCACAACGCTGGCGGTGGGCACGGACTCGATTACGGCCAAATACGACGGCAGCGCCGTGTTCTCCGCCAGCACGTCCCCGAAACTCAGTGAGGTGATCGGCAAGGCCACGAGCACCGTCACAGTGGGTTCATCGAAGAACCCGTCCGCCTTCGGGCAATCGGTAACACTTACCGCAACCGTGACGCCGCAGTACAGCGGCACTCCGGCGGGCAAGGTCATTTTCAAGAATGGCGCCGCGAGCCTCGGTACCGCCGCCCTATCGGACGGTGTAGCCACGCTGGCCACTGCAACGCTGAGCATCGGCAGCAGGTCGATTAGCGCGGTGTACGACGGCAGCGCCTCGTTCGCTGGCAGCACGTCCCCGGTGCTGAGTCAGTCCGTGGACCAGGCCACGAGCACAGTGACCCTGACCTCTTCTCCAAATCCCTCAACCTCGGGACAATCCGTGACCTTCACGGCAACCGTGGTGCCGGAGTTTGGCGGCACTCCCACGGGCAAAGTCGTGTTCAGAAATGGCAATGCACTCCTGGGCGACGGGACGCTGGCGGGCGGCGTCGCGAGCATTTCGACGTCGTCGCTGAAATCTGGCACACACGCGATTTCGGCGAAGTACGCTGGCAACGCGGACTTCAGCACCAGCTCGGTGACGCTAACGCAGACCGTTAATTAGGCGCCATGGGGCCACATTGGCCACGTTCGAGGACTCTATTGACATCTGAGCTTGCCAAAAGCGCCTGCCGGCTGCGAGAGTAACCGGGCGGCGCTCGGTGGTCAGCGCTTTCTGACGCCGTAACGTTTGCTTAATTCGCCAAAAAGCCGCCTAGGACTACGTCCTGTCGGTGGTGACTGCCGCTTGCGCTCCCCCTCGATCATCGAGGTAATCTGCTCTCGCACGTTAGTCCCGCATTCGCGGCAGCGCGACTTATCAACGGACGACTGTCAACCGCGTTTGCGCTGGCGCGTTTCGGAGCATAGATCGGCCGATCTGTGCATTGGCTGCGACAAACGTATTGTTCAAAAGGTTGTGGGGGACGCAGAAATGCATTCGGCCGACCTGGTCACAAAACTCTCCCGCACCGGCTTGATGCTCGGAATTGCGCTGACTTGCCCGATCTCCGCCTGGGCATTTGACGTGACCTCCGATACCACACCGTATATCTCCGATCCATCCTTTTTGCCGCGGCAAGGTGAATTTTATTCCGAAACGACCTACGGATATTCGACGCGCGAGCAGAATTGGCAACCCAATGGCGGCGCCATTAATGAACATTATTCAGCCGATTCCAACAGCTATCGTCAGCAAATCGAGTACGGAATAACCGACCGCTTTTCGGTCGGCGGTTACGGCAGCTACGCTGACACGACCCAGCAGTACGTTTACACGTTCCGGCCAACTAGCGAAATCGACACGAACCAATTCAACAACCCGACATTCAATGCGACCTATCGTGCGATCGATCAGATCCAGAGCCCGGTCAGCGTCTATGTCGAAGCCCTGTTTACCCCCGGAATCGTTGCCAATGCTCCCCGCTCCGGCGGTGTCGATTTGTACCTCAATCGAGAAATTAGAATTCCGACCAGTCAGGGGCAAATTGGTCTGACAATTCAAGGCGAAATAGGCACAAGTTATGATGACGCATACACGAATACCGACCCACTTACAGGCGTGTCGAGAGATTATACAGACGAGTGGGGCTGGTTTGTTGCAGCGCGAAACCAAGTGAGGTTTACGCCACGGTGGGCAGTAAACTCAGGCATCGTCTATTCGAAGGATCTCGGCAATTCTATAGGACTTGCGGGCATTGGCGATTCCTATGTGGTTGCTCCATCAGCGACCGTAGCCCCATACGTCGCTGTGGTCTTTGGCATCGTGCCGAATCGGGTCAACCTGGCATTCGAATATGATCATGAGTTCATCGGCGACTCTGCCCGCAGCGGCGCGGTCAACGGCACGTGGACCGATCGGTCGCAAAGCATCTACGAAGTTGATCTCTTTTTGCGTTTCTAGTATCAGGCGACCAATAACCTTAACGAGCCTTCTGCCTCGCCTCCTTTGTGTAGACATCTTGCACAAATCGGCATGCGTGCGACCCGATGATGCCGCATACCGGGCTCGGAGCGCGAGCTGTGAGGGCGCCGCTATTGCGCCGCGAGCCGGATAATTTTGGCAGGCAGTGCTGTTGAAAGAATACAGGAGGACCTATCAATGAAACTTAGCGCCATGTTACTCAGTGCGGCCTTGGCAGCCGCCGCATCCGCTGGGGCACAAACTCCCGACAACGCCGCACCGCCCTCGGCAGATGTGAAAGCCGCGCGCACGGCCATGTTGAAGGCGTGTGCGACCGACATCAATAGCAATTGCGTCGACAAGGAGCGCCGCGAATTGATGATGTGCCTACGTAGTAACATCGACAAGCTCAGTCCCGCCTGCAAGGATGCGATGTCGAATCTGCAAAAGGCAGTAAGGGCGGCAAGGCCTGCAGCGCCAGCGCAGTAGCGTTTTGGGTTGCGCTGAGCTGCCACGCGCGGTTGGCGATTTCTGAGCTTTGGTCATCCAAATTCAACGCGCTGCGTTTGATACACCATGACGCCAAGTGGAGAATGAGCATGAAGAAGGCTCGAGGATTGAAACGCGCCATGGCCGTATTGGCTCTGGCATCCGTGACGTTGGCCGGTTGTGTCGTGGAGCCGGCGCCGCGTTATTACGGGCCGCCGCCGGTCATGGTCGCGCCGCCGCCACCGCAGGACGAAGTCGTGGGGGTTGCGCCCGCGCCCGGTTACGTATGGATTGGCGGGTACTGGAACTGGGTCGGTGGACAGTACCTGTGGGTGGGCGGTCGCTGGGCGGCCGGTCGGCCGGGCTTCTTTTGGGCGCCCCATCACTGGGTGCCCTATGGCCGCGGCTGGCGGCTGGTTCCCGGGCACTGGGCACCACGCTAGCGCCCTGGGAAGCGCGCTGCTCTGGTCAGGGGGCCAGAGCGTAGACGCTCAGCGCACCATTGCCGGCGACATAGACGTGGCCATTCGCCACGACGGGCAGCGTGAACTTCGAGGCAATTCCGCACGCATCTGCGGGTACGGTTGAACTCGAGTACAGCGTCGTGGTCAGATCGGTCGCGTCGTATGCCCGCAGTATGGCTGGACTGAGTGGGCCGCTGCCGTTGTCGGTGCCGTTGCCATTGTTGTCCAGCACCCAGACGATAGCGCCAGAGGACGGAGAGGCGGAGATCGTGGGCGTCGGGGTCGGATAACCGTAGCTCTCATTACTCTGAGAGGCGGCGATAGCTGCCTGAGCGCTGGAGGGCACCAAGCCGTTGGAGAGTTGGAACGCCATCAGCGGCCCCCATTCGATGGGCAGGTAGAGCGTCCCGTTCCAGTAGCCGGGTGTGCCGTAGACGCATTGATCGTCGAGGGTCTCGCAGTTTGCGCTGTACGGCAGCAGCAGGTACTGCACGGTGTTGTCGGCGCCGGGCACGAAGCCGGACATCCGATTGCGATCGATGATCCACAGATGGCCCAGCTTGTCGGACCCGGCCAGGATGTCCGGATGTCCGGACGGGCCGACTCCGTCGGGCAGCACCGTCACGCCGGACGAAGAGATGTCCCAATCGTTCGAGCTCCACATGGCGTATTGCGACGGTGTGAAAAAGTCCTGCACCGCGAGCGTCGTGGGATTCAGATTCAGGAAACTCTCGCCGAAGTCGTCGTTCGGTGCGACCGCGGGCAGGACATCGTTGGTATCGTCGAAGGTGCCGTTGCCGGTCGATAGGAACATATTGCCGCTGGTATCCATTGCCGGCGCGCCGCCCGACATCCAGATCCCTCCTTCGCCGCCGTTCGGGGTTGTGTTGAACACGGCGATCTGCGCCAACGAGCTCGCATCGTAGCGCATGAGCCAGCCGTGCCAGATCGGGACATCGCAATGTGAGGACCAGCCGATCAACACGCCTCCACCGGTGAGGGTGAGTCCGAGGCGCTGGTTTTGTTGTGACGCGTTGAAGCTCACGCTGCTACCCCCGTCCCCGCTACCGGGTACCGTCGCCTCGATTACGACCGGTGAGTTGGTCCGCTCGCTGCCGGTCACGAGGTTCAGCGCGTGCAGGCGCTGAATGACGGTGCCGTACTCCGTGGTGTTGGTGACCAGATAGAGTGTCTGGGCGGCCGGGTCGATGGCCGGGGTGCCCGTGACGCCGAATTCGGGCGTCACGTCATTGCACGGGGCGCCCGCGGCGGAAGTCGAGGTGATCGCTGGCGGATTGAGGAAGCTGATCTGCCAATACGTCAGGCATTTTGGATTGTCCGCATCGAAGGCGTAGACCGAGTCATGCATGGTCGCGACGATCACGACGTTGTGCACACCGCCGCCGATCGCCAGATTGGCGACATATAAGGGCTGCGCGTACACCACACCGTCGAGCGGGCAGGACCAGCGCTTGCCGAAATTGCCGCTCGAGACCGACGCCGGGGTCAAGGCGTACTCCTGCAGATTCTGACCGGTGCGAGCGAGATCGTTGTGATAGAGCGTGATGCCGCTCAGATCCGTGACGGCCACGGCTGCACTGGCCGTGGACTTGGAAAGGGCCACACTGAGGGTGTGCGTGCCCGCGCTTGCCGGCGGCGTATAGAGCCCGGCGCTGCTGACCGTGCCGACGGAAGCATTGCCTCCCGCCATGCCGTCGACACTCCAGCTCAAGCTTGTTCCGAGTGGCGCATTGGTCGTGAATTGCTGAGTCTGAGACAGCGTCAGGGCGGCATTGCGCGGGCTGATCGTCAGCGGCCCGATCATCGTGTAGGTCCCGCTGTTTGCCTCACTCTGGCTATAGCCACTCGCCACCGCGATGGCTGAGACCGTCGTGGTCTTACTGATGAGAATGGGCGCCGTGTACATCGGCGAGCCCGTGGTCGGCGGCGAGCCGTCGGTCGTGTAGTAGATCACCGCGCCGGGAGTCTTATCGGACAGCGAAATCCTCTTGTCTGTTGTGTAAGTCCCCGGTATCGGACTGAGGCCGGGCGTGTCCGTCGGTCGAGTGATCGTATATGTCCCGCTTCTCATGGCGCTCTGGGTATCGCCAACGGCCACTGCAATTGCTTGCACCGTTGTGGTCTCGGTGATTGCAATGGGTGCAGTGTATGCTGGGGAACTCGTCGTCGGCGTAGAGCCATCGGTTGTGAAGTAAATCACCGCACCGGGAGTCTTGTCGGAAAGCGAAATTCTCTTTTCAGTTGTGTAAGTCCCCGGGACCGGACTGAGACTGGGCTTGTCCGTCGGCCGCGTGATCGTATACGTCCCGCTGCTCATGGCGCTCTGGGTATCGCCAACGGCCACTGCAATTGCTTGCACCGTGGTGGTCTCGCTTATTGCAATCGGCGCCGTGTACATCAGCGAGCCCGTGCTCGGCGGCGAGCCGTCGGTTGTGAAGTAAATTACCGCCCCGGGGGTCTTATCGATCAGCGTGAGCGTCCTTGTCGATGTATAGGTCCCCGGTGGCGGCCTAAAGCCGGGTTTCGCGGTGACAGACTCCGCCGATACACGCGCAACCAAAAACACCAGTCCGAATACGATAATGCCGCACGCCTGTGCAGCATTCCAAAACCCTTTGTTCATTGTTATCTCTCTAATCCGCATGGCTCATCGGATTCACGGTCCGGGGCCGGCAGCACAGAGGTTCGCTTCAGCTGCACACTTTATCAGTGCTCGGTCGAATTAAGAACGAAATCGCTTCATGGCAATGTCTGAGCTACCGCCGCTACGGGACGCCGCCGGCCTCGCCGATGCAGTCTTCAGCAAAACCAGACAGATGCAGCAACAACCTGACTGCAGCGCTCGGTTTGACTGCAGCAATCTCTGCCAAAAGGGCGGGCTCTCGCCCCCCGCGGCCACGGCGTTACGGCAGCAGTCCGTACACGGTGAGTTGGTGCGAGCCGCCGACGTAGACGTGGCCGTTGGCGATCACCGGTACGGTAAATTTGACGGCATTGCCTGCCGCATCGCCGGCGAGCGTCGAACTGCTGTAGAGCGTACTGGCCAGGTTGGTCGCATCGTAGGCGCGCAGCACTGCCGGCGCGGCGCCCTGCACACAGCAGGCGGCGCTGTTGGTGCCGTTGCCGCTGTTATCCAAGACCCAGAGGATGGCATTGCCGCTGGGCGAGGCGGAGATCGCCGGCGTGGCGCCCGGATAGCTATAGCTCTCGGCGCTGGCTGCGGCAGCGATTGCGGTATTGGTCTGTGCGTTGAAACTAAATAGCCCGTCGGTGAGCGTCAGCGCGAGCACTGGACCCTGGATGATGCCGATGTACACCGAGCCGTTGTAGTAGGCCGGGGCCGCGTAGATGCATTGCTGAAAGGCACTGCAGTTGTTGGTGTCGGGCAGCGTCAATAGCTGCACGGTGTTGTCCAGCGCCGGACTGAAGCCACCCATGTTGCTGCGATCGATCAGCCACAGATGCGCTTCCTTGTCGAATCCGACCAGCAGATTCGGATGTCCGCTTGGACCGGCCCCGTCGGGCAATGCCGTCACGCCTGAGGCTGAAATGTCGTAATCGTCGTTGGACCAAACCTGCCATTGCGAAGGGGTATAGAAATCCTGCACGGCCAGGGTCGTTGCATTGAGATTCAGAAAGCTCATGCCAAAATCATTGTTCGGCGCGAGTGGCGGCAACACGACGTTCGAGTCGTCGAACGTGCCGTTGCCGGTCGAAAAGAACAGGTTGCCCGACGAGTCGACCGCGGGTGCGCTGCCGGACATCCAGATGCCGCCGTCGACGCCGTTGGGCGCGGAGTTGAACACTGCGGTCTGCGCCAGCGAGGCGGCGCTGTAGCTCATGAGCCAGCCCCACCAGTTGCCCGATTGGTTGGGATCACCGAGATCGCAATGTGCCGACCAGCCGATATAGACGTCGCCGCCCGTGAGCGCGAGCGCCGGTCGCTGATTCTCCCAAAGCGGCGAGAAGCTCACCGTGGTGCCTGAATTGTTGACCAGACTGGCCTGAATCGCCACGGGCGAGCCGACCTGCTCGGCGCCGGTAGCAAGGGCCAATCGATGCAGGCTCTGATACCAGACGCCGTTATTCTTGGTGTTGGCCACGAAATACAGCGTCTGGCTGGCCGGATCAATCACCGGTGTACCGGTGATCCCATACTCGGTCGAAATATCGAGACAGCCTTGGCCAATATCGGTGACCGGGATCGTGGTGGCCGAGCCGGTGAGCGCACTGGTATGCCAATAGGTCACGCAGCCGGGGTTATCCGCGTCAAAGGCGTAGACGCTATCGTGCTCCGTGGCCACAAACGCGACATTATGCACGCCGCCGGCGATCGCAAGGCTTGCCACGTACAGCGGCTGCGCATAAACATCGCCGTCCACCGGACAGGACCAAAGCTTGCCAAAACTGCCGCCACTCACGCTGGCCGGAGTCAAGGCGTACTCCTGCAGATTCTGTCCGGTGCGCGCGAGGTCATTGTGGAAGGTGTACACGCCGCTCAGATCGGTGACGGCGATGCTCGCCGAGCCGGACGTTGACGGGTCAGCCACGCTCGTGGCCAGCACCGTATGCGTTCCGGGATTCGTGGGTGCCACGTACAGACCGCTCGTGCTGATCGTGCCGACGGTGCCGCTGCCGCCAACGATGCCGTCGACACTCCAGGTGGCGGCACCACCACCTGGGACCGCAGCGGTGAACTGCTGCGATTGCGACAGCGTCAGGGCGGCGTTGCGGGGAGAAACCGCGAAGGCGCCTGGATTGGTGACACTCACCGTGGCGGAAACGCTCACGCTGGCACCGCCGCCGCTGCAGGTCAGCGAGTAACTTGTGGTGGTCGTGAGCGCCGCCGTGGCCACACTACCGCTCGTGGGTTCGGATCCGTTCCAACCGCCGGAGCCCGTGCAGGCGCTCACGTTGCTTGAACTCCAGGTCAGCATCGCGGTACCGCCGCTCTGAAGGATCGTGGGTTTCGCCGCCAGCGAAGCGGCCGGTGCCGTGGGATTCGACGCGGCCGATGAGGAGGATTGGCCGCCGCCTGAACAGCCTGCCAGCGCCAGGGCGGCAAGCAGTGCCGCACTGTAGAGCCCGTCGTGCACGGACCGCGAGGTCAAGCCCGACGTGTCATCAAGAAATTTGCGCCGCCGCGACACTGCCAGATCTCCACTTGGTTTGCCAAGCGAGATCTTGCCCATCCTGCAGAATCGACGCTGCGACCTGCTTCACCGTCACACAGACGGCGAGCCCCGCGCGGGGCGGAGTCAGCCGATCAGGTGGAACCCGTCACAACGGACCGGCCGAAGCGATGCGCATCTGCATCTGCTGTCGAGAGAAGGCCGTCAGTGGCGCGCGATTGATGTTGCCAACCGCTTTCTGCACCGTGTCAGCGACGCAGGTCGCATAAGTCGGCGATAGAACATAGGAGCCGTTGAGCGCGCGCTGGTGGCAAACCTGCTCGGCGGCCAGATTGATGCGTTCATAGAGCACAGCGACATCGGCAGGCCGATCGAGATTCAAATCGCCAAACTGCACCGTGGTCCGGTCCGGCCTGGAGTCCGCCGCGGCCGGGGCGGCCACCAGCGCTGAGCCAATCGCCACCGACGACACGGCGATGGTCTGCAGCACAATTCTCGCTTTACGTGACATGTTGCCTCCTTGGCGAAACGTTGCCCCGAACGGCTGGCCATATGCTCTTATATGGTGCAGTTTTAGATTATCCCACCGAACATCGCACTGCGCCAGCGCATCTCTGGCACGCAAGCCACATTCTGGCGGGAATTTCGATCCGACAAGCGCTAGTTCCCGGGCCACTTTGCCCGCAGGGGCCCTGCTGAGACGTCTTTCAATGCACCTCTATGGTGCGAATACTGGCGAGAATGGCGCGCCGGCGAGCTAAGGATGAGAAATCCGCGGCTAATATCGTGCAACATCGTGCAATGTTGCGCCGCGGGCGGCTGCGTCAACGCGCACAGCGCAGGGATGACCTCTGGGTCTTGCTGAAGTCTTCGTGAAACCCGTCGCTGAAGAGCTGACCCCAGGCAGCGTCGTCGCCGACCTGCAATGACGACCAGTAATAGCCGGAAGCGTTCTTCAATCTGCCGGTTTCGTTGAATCCGCCAATCTCGGCGCGATTGGCGAACTGCACGGCCAGCTCACCAATGCTCGGCACGCGCCAGTCATGATGACCGGATAGCGACAGCTTGCGGCAATACCTGACGGCCTCGGCCCAGGTATAGATGCCGGGAGCATCGGCCGGGGTGGTGTACATGTCCTGGTTCGTATCGGGTGATACGCCGGCGTAAATCGTCCCGTCCGGCATCCTGCCACCTGCTGCGGCAATGAACGAGGGTTTGCCTGTATCCATCGACAGCCCGGCGTACACCGTTCCGTCCGGCATCCTGGTGCCCACCTCAGGCACGGTGTCAGTCGTCAACTGGGTTTCGGGGTGCGCGGCATCGGCAGCGATATCGGTATCGGCGGCGATTGCAACGAACGCACCCGAGAAGGTCCACGCGGCCAGCGCACACGCTGCGGCGGTTAATGAAATTCGCTCCATGTCTTGTACTCTAACGCCTGCGCATCGAGCGTAGGATGGCCAGGGAAGCCGCCTCCGGGGAAACATGATCTTGAAGACCGGAGCAACTTCTTTCTGGGCGAGTTGGGGGCGGCTGCCGCACTGGCCGGTCTGCTGTTCGTCAGCGTGTCGGTGAATCAAGCCAAGATTCTGCAGCTCGGCCGCATGGCGGATCGGGGGCTCGAGGCCCTGTCCATGCTGTTGCTCGTGCTCGTGGTTGCCTCGCTGCCCCTGGTACCCGGACAGCCCCCACGCCTGCTGGGCGGAGAAATCTTTGTCGTGGCAGCGCTGACTTTGGTCGCGACCGTCCGGCTGCAGCGTGTCTCTTCGCTGCAGGGGCCAGCGCCTGGGTGTTGCTGATCGAGATCAACCGCTAGAGGCAGCAGGCCTCGCGCATTCAAGGCGCTTGTTGCGGCTCGGTCGCGTTGATCCCGCGCGCCCAATTATTAACCAGATTGGCCGCATCGATCGTGCCGATGCCGGTCGGATAGTCGTAGCCCGGGTGCGCCTCGAACGCAGGCTCGTAGGTGGCATCGGCAGTGGACATGACACCGTAGGATCCATTTGGCCGGAAGCAATCGTACGGGCCGCGGCAATCCTGCGAATCGTTGCCCGTCGTGATGTCGTGGAAGATGCAGGCGACGCTGCCGCCGGGGCCATCGCCGGCGTTGCACGACGCATCCCCGGACGTGCCGTATTCAAGAGCCGCCAGGCGGTAGTAGACAAAATTCGGGTTGCCCTGCGGCTCGCCCATTTTCTGGTTCACCAGCGCCTGGATGCCGGCGACGATTGGCGTGGCATAGGAGGTGCCGCCCCCGCCCTGACCCCATTTGGCGGGGTTGCCGACACAGGGCGCGCCGTAATTGTTCGGATCGGTGAAGCACAGCAGGTACTGGTGGGCCCAGTACCCGTCCGCAGCAAACATGGACACATCGGGGACGTCCCGCACGCCGTCATCGGGCATGCCATACAGACTGAGTTGGTACTTTGGTTTCGGCCAGCCTTTACAGGTGCCGCTGACGACGTCCGCGATCGACGGCGCGCCGCTGGCGCAGCCGCTGGGGCCGCCCTCACCACCGCCGGTGCCGAGATAGGCGCTGCC
>Ga0302324_100002644_pt1 | contig 41032 bp, 25 predicted proteins | sample Palsa_T0_1_FD_201949 | JGI IMG/M metagenome (GOLD analysis project Ga0302324, IMG submission 201949) | Peat permafrost microbial communities from Stordalen Mire near Abisko, Sweden - Palsa_T0_1 | ecosystem: Environmental > Terrestrial > Soil > Palsa > Peat permafrost | place: Sweden: Abisko...
CTTGCCATCGGAAGCTTGACCGACATAGACAACACTTGCGAAAAATAAGAGTTGACCGGTGACGTTGCCCCCAAGTCTCATCCAGTTGCGACTTGAATCTGGCGGTTGATTTTCTCCATCTGCACGGTCGTAGCAATGGGGTGGGCCGCGGAGCCTTCGAAGCGCAGCGGCCTGGCCCATTGCGGGCCGAACTGAGCGGCATGTACGGCTGGCGTCAGCCAGCCGATGCGAGAATGCGGTCTGACGTTGTTGTAGTCGCGCCGCCATTCCTCGAGAGCCACGCGCACCTGCATCAGGGAGGTGAACAACGTCTCGTTCAGAAACTCGTCGCGCAGCCGCCCGTTGAAGCTTTCGACGAAGCCGTTCTGCATGGGCTTTCCCGGCGCGATGTAGTGCCATTCGACCTGGGTGTCTGCCGTCCAGGTCAGGATCGCGTTGCTCGTCAGCTCCGTGCCGTTGTCGCTGACGATCATTTTGGGTTTGCCGCGCCAGGCGATGAGGAGATCGAGTTCGCGCGCCACTCTCTTGCCCGATAACGATGTATCGGCGACCGTGGCAAGGCATTCACGCGTGCAGACATCGTAGACCGCCAGGATGCGGAAGCGGCGGCCGCAGACGAACTGGTCCGAAACAAAATCCAGCGCCCACAGATCGTTCGGGGCTGCCGGGATCGCCATCGGAGCCCTTGTTCCCAAGGCTCTTTTGCGTCCGCCTCGCTTACGCACCATGAGCCGTTCCTCACGATAGATGCGGAAAAGCCGCTTGTGATTCACAATGAACCCCTCGCGGCGCAGAAAGATCAGCAGGCGTCGATAGCCGAAGCGCCGACGCTCGCGGGCCAACGCCCGCAACCTTTCGCGCAGCTTCGGATCGTCCGGCCGCTGCGAGCGATACCGCACCGTCATCCGATCGCAGCCCACCACCCGGCACGCCCGCCGCTCGCTCATCTCGTGGACTTTGCCGAGATGGGCGACAGCCTCTCGCTTTGCAGCGGGCGTCACCATTTTTTTGACAGCAGATCCTTCAGAGCCGCGTTATCCAGCATGGCGTCCGCCAACAGCTTCTTCAGCTTGCCGTTCTCGTCCTGGAGCTGCTTCAGCCGTTTGGCTTCAGACACGTCCATGCCGCCGAACTTGCTCTTCCAGTTGTAGAAGGTCTGCTGGCTGATCCCGTGCTTGCGGCACAAATCGGCCGTGTTCGCACCAAGCTCGTGCTCCTTCAGAACCCCAATGATCTGCTCTTCCGTAAATCGTTTGCGCTTCATCGTCTGGTCCTTCCCTAAAGGGCCAGATTCAAGTTCAACCCGGATTAAACGGCGGGGGCAACGTCAGCGGCCCTCAAATGGCAATTCGCGGTCGCTTAATTTCGGCGTCGAGGTAAAGCGAGCAGGCAATGATCGGGCACATCAGCGGCATCCCATTCGCGCCGGTCAGTGCATCCGAGTGCAAATCTCATTTCAAACACAAATTCGCTGCGCAGGCGCGGATTGCATCCAGATGGTGCTTTGCGTCGTTGCAACTTGGTGACACTTTGTATCCATTCGCTGGACAGCCGAACAACCCTACGTAGTCCGTTATAAAATAACATAGCCTATTCAATATGTTACTGGAAACGAGACGCGGCCCAAAGACCTATAGGCTCATATTGCATACAGAATTAGGAAATGGCATGTTGAGTCGAGGTGTGATGGACGCGCCTTAACGGGGATATCAGGGAGCTAATTTGCAGAAATTACCGGCGCCACGCGCTGGGCGCGAGAGGCAGCCTTAGGGTGAGAACGCGCATCGGTTTTTGCTGCGCCTCGACAACCCAAGTGGATGTCGTTTCGCGGCTGCCAGCGAATTCCCGTCAATAGACTGGAATGTGAGATCAAAAAAATACACGGAGGGACGGTCGTGAACTACACAAAGATTTTCGCTGCGTTACTTGGGTCTGTTGCGTTCTTTGCGTTGGCGCCAAGCGCCTACGCCGCTGATTCCCCACCCAGCGACACTTCGCAATTGGAAGAAGTCCAGGTCACGGCCCAGCGTACGACTCAGAACATTCTCGACGTTCCGATATCGGTATCCGTGATCAGCGCGGAAAAGCTGCAATCGTCGAACTACTCCGGCCTCACGGACCTGCAATATCTGGTGCCTGGCGTCACCTACAACGACGACTTCGGCGGCGGTTTCGAAATCCGCGGCGTCGGCACGCAATCCGTCAACGTGTCGGTGGAGCAAAGCGTATCCGTCGTGGTCGACGACGTGGTTCAGGCTCTTCCCCAGATCAGTTTTGCGGGCCCGTCCTATCAGGGGCTCACGGACATAAGCCGGATCGAAGTTCTGAAGGGTCCCCAGGGAACGCTCTTCGGCAAGAACAGCTCGGCCGGCGTCATCCAGGTGGTTACGGACCGGCCGGATCTCGATGCCTTTTCCGCAGACGCGAGCGTGTCCTACGGATCCGACAATGAGATCAAGCTGTCTGGCGATGCGAACATGCCGATCAACGACAAGATGGCGTTCCGCATTTCGGCATTTGACTACAGCCGCAACGGGTTTGTAGACAACCTTTACACTGGGCAGGAAATCAGCGGCTATGACGAGTACGGCGTCCGCGGCAAGTTCCTTTGGGAGCCCACCCCGCAATTGGACATTTACCTGATCGCCGCCTACACCAAGAACCACGACAGCGGCAACGGAATCTGGACCCTGCGCAGCTGCGGTAGCGGATTTAAAACTCCGTTGGGCATCTTCAGTCCGTGCGCGGAAGCGGCGAAATACGGGATCGTGGCGAGCCCCACGAATCTCGCGGGCGACTGGGATGGTCCCAACTATGTTCGTGAACCCGAAGCAAGCACTTCAGCGCATATCGACTATCATTTGGGTTCGGCAACGCTCAGTTCGATCACCGCCTACGACCAGATCAACCTGCGAGAAGGTGTCGAGGTGGATTCGTCCGATCTCCCCGTCTTGTCGCAAAACGAGACCCTTATGCAGGAGTCCTCAATTTCACAGGAATTCCGCATTGCCGGCACCGCCGATTTTGCCGGAATTCTAAACAAGCTCGATTACACGGGCGGGCTCTTCTACCTGAATACGCACATCAACTATTACGGCATCCAGGCGGGAACCTATAACTACCTGCCCAACAACTCCCCCATTATCCTGACAAGTGGCGTGGGCGGACTGGTGCCGTGTTGTGCGGATCTTATTACGACCACAACAGACAGCTACGCCGCTTACGGTCAGTTCACGGCGCATCTGTTCGACAATTTGGCTTTCACGGGAGGGCTGCGCTACACGAACGACAAGAACACCACCGGCGTACAGGCCGAACCGCAAAACATCGAGGGTCTCTTGCCGGAGGGTATCACTGTCTGCCAGTTCGGCTACGCATTCGGGGCGCCCTGTTTGCCTCAACCGCTGCCCTCACCCGTTGTGAGCAAAAGCATTTCGGCGAACAATCTCTCGGGAAAGGCGACGCTCCAGTACTACATCACCCCCGAGATGAATTTTTACGCGACCTATGCCACGGGCTACAAAGGGCCGTCCGTTTCCTATCCGCGCGGATTCCCGCTCGTGGACGTTCTTCCCGAGACATCGCGTGACTATGAATTCGGGTTCAAAGGCGAAATGTTGGACAACAGGTTGCTGCTCAATGCGGATGTGTTCGAGACCAATTACAGCAACTTCCAGGGTCAGGCGCTCTATATCGATCCCAGCAATCCGGCGGATCGCTCTTATGTCACGACGAACGCGGGCGGCTTGCAGACCAAGGGCGCAGAATTGGGCGCCACATTCCGCGCGACGCCAGAATTCACGGTGGACGGCGAATACAGCTATACGCCGACCAGGTTCACGCAATTCGCGATACCTTGCGAGAATGGGTACACCAATTCCGCAACCCCCAACTGCAGCTATCTCGCACCGGGCGCCCCGGCGGGCGCCTACCAGTTCAACGCGGCCGGGTACCCGCTGCCTTATGCGCCGAAGAATACCTTCGCCCTGACGGCCGATTACGCAAAGGTGTTCGGCGATTATCTGTTCCATGCTTCTGCAAACTACCACTGGCAGGATAGTTCCTATACCGTCGTTGCCGATCCCAATACGATCATTCCCTCCTACGGCATCCTGGGCGCAAGTCTGTCGCTCGGGTCCGCGGACGGACGTTGGGACATAACTGTGTTCGCGCGCAATCTGCTGAATCAGTACTTCGTCGCCGGCATCATCAAGACGCCGCTCGATACTGGGTCAGCCTTCAGCACGCCGCTTTCAACGATTGGCTATTCGAACCTGCCGGCGATCGACGCTACCCGCACCGTTGGTATCAAGTTGGATGTGAAATTCAACTGAACGACTTTCACCCGCGCGTCGTGGCGGAGCATCGCGTGGACTTGCCAATGATGGGCTCGCGCCTGCCATTGGCAAGTTCGCTTGCGATAATGGCCGCTCGCAGTGTTCCGGTCGAAATATGCGCATTGGCCTTTTTCGTTTCGAACGCCCAATACCGGACCGATTGTGTCCAAGTTTGGCGCGGGACGAGTTAAGAAAGGCGACAAGCTCTCTGGCACGGCGTCGAAAATTTGCCAATTCCCGAAAGCGCAAGAGGTTAGGACCAAAAAGGTGGTGACGGAAAAATCCGCTTGGCAAGTGGCCGCACGAATCCGCGTGCCGTCCAAATTGTCTGTTAATATTGCATGCACTCTAGTGTTTTTGTAAGCATATCGTCACCGATATCCTGAGGCCGCCGCCTTGGCGAAACATCAAAGGGTGAAAGTCGAAATGCTCACGACGGTTCAAAAAGGAAACGCGCAGAACGGGACAAAGAAGCGGCACGAAGGCGCCAGTGCCGTCAAGCACCAGCATTGCACTGGTCTTCACGGAAGAACGTGTTTCATTGTTGCGCGAGCGAGTCGGTTCCCGCCGTGACAGTGCACACAGGACGCTCCGTCTGAGAGACGCGCGCCCGCAAGAACGAGCAAGAGAGAGAGTGTGAAATATGCCCAGACTCCGTCAAATACCGCGTTCTGAGGCCACTTCGCCGGTCGTCGCCGAAACCTATACCAGGATGTTTGGCCCCGATCGCGATCCCGTCACACACCCGGGCACCAGCACGGGCACGCCCGGAAACTGGTGGACCGTCTTCGCGCAGGTTCCGGACATATTGGACCACGCGTTGCGAGGCTTTGCATTTTATCGGACGCCCGATCGCAAGCTCGGCCCTGCTTTGCGCGAACTCGGTCAGACAAGAGCCGGTTGGCTGAACGGCAGCCAATTCGTCTATTCGCAGCACTGCAAATCCTGTCGGGGCTTGGGAATGTCGGAGGAGAAAATCTCCGCCATCAAGGAATGGCAGGTCTCGGATTGCTTTGATGCGAAAGAGCGCGTGCTACTTGCCTATGCGGACTGCCTGGTTCTGCAGCGCGGGCGGGTGCCGGAAGCGATATTCGACAAACTCAAGGAATTGTTCTCGGAAGAAGAGATTTTGGAGTTCACCTATGTGACCTGCATGTACGACATGCATGCGGTGATGAGTCGGGCATTGCGCCTCGAATACGACGATCGCGACGATCCGATCGTCGAGATCGCCGCGCCCGAGGCCTTCAAAGGTCGAGACTTCCTGGACACGAATCGCTGATCCAATGACTTTCCCAAAGAATCAAATCAGCCGGCAGCAGGAAATCGCTTACCATGCGCGCGCTTGAAGGAACCGTCATTCTCGACCTGACCCACATGCTCTCGGGTCCATACGCGACAATGCTGCTTGCGGACATGGGCGCGCGCACGATCAAGATCGAACGTCCCGGAATCGGTGAAAATACGCGTCGCCTGCTCGAAGCGTCAGCCAGCTATTCGCGCGAAGGCCAAGGGGCCTATTTTCTCACTCTTTGCCGTAACAAGGAAAGCGTAGCGCTCGACCTCAAAAAGCAGGCGGGACTCGAGATCTTTTATGATCTCGTCCGTAAAGCCGATGTAGTGGTGAGTAATTTCGGCGCCGGCGTCGCAGAACGCATGAAGATCGATTATACGACCTTGAGCGCACTCAATCCGCGGATCATCACATGCACGATTTCGGGGTTCGGCGAAACAGGTCCATTTCCTGATCGGCCCGCATTCGACCTTGTGACCCAGGGGATGAGCGGAGGCATGACGCTCACCGGCTATGCAGACGGCGAGCCCTTGAGGTCCGGAATTCCGATTGGCGATTTGGGCGGCGGCTTGTTTGGCACCGTGGGAATCCTGTCTGCCTTGCAGGCGCGTCACAAAACCGGGCGGGGACAAAATGTCGACATTTCCATGCTCGACTGCCAGATCTCGATGCTCAACTACATGGCGACGATGTATCTGATGTCGGGCGATGCGCCGGGTCGCAGCGGAAACGAGCACTTCGTGCATGTGCCGTACAACACGTTTCGAACCAAGACGCGTCATTTGATCGTTGCGGTCATTGCCGACAATAGCTGGGAAAACCTCGTTGATATGCTCGATGACGCGGAGCTGAAGAAGCCGGAATTCTCAACGCAACCGGGCCGGCTGGCCAACCGGCAATTCATCAATGACCGCCTCGGAGACGCGTTTGCGCAGCAGCCTTGCGAATACTGGCTGGAAAAACTCGCGCGCGCGCGTGTGCCCGCGGCTCCCGTGAACGAAATTTCCGATGCGTTTGCGGACGAGCAGATCCTGGCGAGAAAGATGCGGATCCGCGTTCCCCTCAAGGGCGGCGGGAGCATCGACGAGCCGGGAAATCCGATCAAATTGTCCGACACGTTCGAGGACATCTATTCCGCGCCGCCTGCGCTGGGCGAGCACACTGGCGCCGTGTTGCGGGATTTTTTGCAGTTCGATCCGGATAAGCTCGCCGCGCTTGCTCGCGCCGGCATCATAGAGATCCAACCGTGAGCGATGTCGAAATCATTGAAGTCGCAGCCCGCGATGGTTTGCAGAATCAGGATGTTGCACTGTCGACGGAGGACAAGCTGACCCTTATTTCGCATCTGATTGCGGCCGGTGCGAAACGGCTCGAAGTCGCCAGCTTTGTTAACCCGAAGCGCGTCCCGCAAATGGCCGACGCGGAAGCCCTGCTGAAGGGACTTGGCCGGCGTCCCGGCATCACGACGATCGGGCTCGTGCTAAACGAGCCAGGGCTTGAACGCGCGCTGCGAACCGAAGTCGACGAAATCGGAGTGGTTGCCGTCGCGAGCGATACCTTCGGCATTCGAAATCAAAAGCAGACTTCGGCCGAATCGACGGCGATGGCGAAGCGGGTCATTGCGCGAGCACGCCGGGAAGGCCGTCGCGTCCAGGTGACGATCGCGGTCGCGTTCGGATGCCCCTTCGAAGGCGAGGTTCCCGCGGCGCGCGTCGCGGACATGGCGCGCGAGCTGGCGACCGATTTGCCGCTGGAGATCGCGTTGGCCGATACGGTCGGTGTCGCCGTGCCCGCGCAGGTCACGAAACTGGTAAGAGCCGTTCGCGAGGCTGTGCCAGGAATTCCGCTTCGCTGTCATTTCCACAATACGCGCAATACCGGAATTGCGAATGCCTGGGCTGCGTTCGAAGGAGGCGTGACCCGGCTCGATGCAAGCGCGGGAGGCATCGGCGGCTGTCCTTTCGCGCCGAAAGCCACGGGCAACATCGCAACCGAGGACTTGATCTACCTCCTGGAGAAATCCGGCATTCGCACCGGATTCGATCTGGAACAGATATGTAACCTCGCCCCCTGGTTGGCGCACGCGCTCAAGCTGGATCGATTGCCTGCAATGGTCAGCCGTGCGGGGGCCTTCCCGCCGAAACCGGTGCAAAATGCGTGAGGGCTTTCGGACTAAAGCTGCAGCCCCCAGGACTTGAGTAACAGACAGGTCTGAATGCAGAAAATGAAATCCTCGGCCAGATTCGAATTCGCGGATAGTGCCTGTGATTCGTCGAAGGCCTGGAAAAACCCGCCGCTGCCGGGCGCGTCGCCGATCGAGGAATTGATCGAAGACGTTCGAAATGGCCGCGCGGTGATTTTAGTCGACACTGCGGGCGACGCAAGCGCAGGCGATATCGTTGTTTCTGGGCAATTTGCGACGCATAACATCATCAATTTCATGGCGAAGCATGGCTGCGGTTTGATTTGTCTGGCAATCACCTCGCAACGCGCGGCCCAAATGAGACTGACGCCGATGGCTTCCGGAAACCGGGCGCGTGCCGGCGCCGCGTTCACGGTGTCTATCGAAGCGCGAGAAGGCGTCACCACGGGCATCTCGGCCGCCGATCGGGCACGCACGATTGCCGTAGCGATCGATCCCGATAAAGGTCCCGACGATCTTGTATCGCCGGGCCATGTCTTTCCGCTTGTGGCACGCGATGGTGGTGTGCTTTCGCGCCAAGCCCGGGCGGAAGCGGCGGTCGACATTTCCCGCCTCGTTGGACACGATGCGTCCGGCGTTATTTGCGAAGTGCTGTGCGACAATGGCAACGTCGCCCGAATGCCGGCTTTGATTGCGTTTGCGCAAAAGCATGGCTTGAAGTTTGGTACGATTGCCGATCTGGCGGCCTATCGCCGACGAATCGAATGCAGAGTGCAACGTATTCTGGATTGTCCGTTCGATAGCGTCTATGGCGACGACCTTCGGCTGCTGATTTACCGCAACATGCTCGATCTTTCCGAGCATGTCGTTCTCACTCGTGGACACATCGAACCCGGTGCACCGACGATGGTGCGCATTCATCAACTGGATCTGGAGATCGATTTCCTTGGCCGTGCTGGCACGGAGCATGACCACGTTCCTCGCGCATTGAAAATGCTGTCGGAATACGAAGGGGCCGGCGCAGTTGTATTTGTCAGAGATACTGATCCCCCGCTCTTGTCAAAATGTTTCGCAGCACACCCGCGCAAACTGCCGACCAAGCGGACGGCCAGCTGCGAACTGGCGCGTGAAATCCTTCGCGACCTTCAGATCGGGAAGATCGTGCTCGTTACTTCGAATAATTTCCAGTTGGTCGACTTCGACGGCTTCGAAGATTCAATCGTGGAGCGCAGATCGATCGACGATGGTGACTTTTGTTAATGGCGGAAGAGTGGCAAATGCCGAACCGCATCACACGCTATCGCCGACCGCATATTTTGGGCAAACCAGTCCGCACTTTATTGGGCATATTTCTTCGTTGAATCGAAATGCGGCCCGTCGATCGCGACATCCTTCAGATCGTCGGCTCCCAGCGACAATGTACGCAAAAGCGTGTATTGCGCAGAAAGAATATGGCCGGTCATCACGCTGCGCGCCCAGACCCCATCACCCGCTTCCAGCGCAGAGACCAGTTCTTCGTGTTGGCTGCTGCTACGACGAAGCTCGCTGTGATTGTACCGGCGAAACGTGCGCAAAACGAGCGGCATTTCTATTACTGCAGAAAGTGCGGAAGACAGACGCGAATTGTGCGAGGCCGTAACGATGAGCCGATGAAACTCGTTGTTCAGGTCCGCAACCTTTTCGAGTATCGCCTGGCGATCGCGTTCGACAAGATCCCGCATTTCATGCGCCAGGTCGCGCAATCGTTCCAGCTGTATGCGCGTTCGCTTTCGGGCAGCGGCTTCAGCGGCATAGGCTTCGAGCGTGACTCGCAAAGCGTAGATGTCGTTGATTTCGCTTTCATCCAGGCGTTTCACGAAGGCGCCGCGATGGGGAATGAACTCTACCAGACCTTCGGCATGGAGCCGCCGCATCGCTTCGCGAATCGGTGTGCGGCTTAATCCGCTGCCAGCAGCAAGGTTTTGCGCGGTCAGATGGCTTCCCGGCGGAAAGCGACCGCGAATAATCCCTTCGCGGATCGCGATATATGCTTTTTCAACTGCAGCGGCCATAGCGACTCAATCTTGATCCGGCGGCCAGCATGATCGCAGGGTCCCGCCGCCATTTCCATATTTCACCAAAAACAGTACGCCATCCTGGGTCAAAACTGAAACCCGATCGGCTTGCCCGGGACACTGTTTCAGTTCCAGCGAATCCGGCCCTGGTCGGCCCCCATGGCGCTTGATTCGGATCGCGAGTTGCCTGGCGGAGCCGCGGAGCGGCATCTTCTCGGCATCGTGGGATGGAGAAGCGGCGGCAAGACGACCCTGATTGAACGCCTGATACCCTGCAATAAGGTCAACCGTGATAGCGACCCAGCCGCCTTCTTTGTCTGTTCGTCGGCCTCTTTCGCGACGTCGCTAAGCGCGAATGCGCCGGCGCGCGGAGGTGAACTGGGTTTGCCGCTCCTTTGCCACCGTCGCCGGGCAACTGCCACCCGATTATCTGTCTCTCGACTATCGCACCGGCCGGCCGTCACAGGCCAAGTAATACGACATTCGTGAGCACGAACAAAGCCGCCGCGACCATTGCTGAAAATATTTCCGTTGCTTCGCGCGCAAATAGTCGGCTCCGCGCGCTGTGTCCGGTTCTGGATCGTGCTGCAAGCCAAACTGCCTCGAGCATCGATCCCGTCGCGAGTGCAAAGACGAAGATGCAGCTCAAGATCATTCTGGGGTGCGGCTGCGCTTCAATCCACGCAGGCGCGGCCAGGGCGACCATCGCCGCGGCGAAGATGGGCAGCCACACGGCCGGGACACGCAATGCCCTTAAGATGGATCCGCGTGCCAGCCATTGAAAGACGAAGATCGCGGCGGCCGGCGCAATGACGACAGATATGTCGGCGATCGCATTTGCGGAGTATCCGGCGAAGTCGATCGTTCCGCAGGCAACAGCGGTAAAAAGCGCCAATAGCAGGCCCGCCAGCGCAAGCAGGATCGCACGCATGACGCCGCTCGCAGAATGCGTCTTCGCGACGGCAATGAGATAGAGGCCCATCAGAATGAATACGGGCATCCAATGCCGATGGAGATGCGAGAGCCATCCGAACTGTGAGTCGAGTTGGGATAGGATGTTGTTGAGAAATGGCTCGGCCCAGCCGAGCAGTGCGGCCATGAGCCAATCATAGGCCTTGACGATGGGGCGGAGCGCGGAGGCCCATGCGATCTGAAAACCGGAAGACAGCAGCGCGATCATTGAAAACGAAGCCCAAAGCACGCCAAGGCAAATCAGCGCGCAATTCGCGGAGTGCGAACCCGCGCTGCCGGTCGTGCCACCGGCGTCGTGGCCGGGGACAATACCGGTCGAAGAGGGCTCGATGAGGCCTGCATTTCCACCAAATCCATCCACCCGCAGGGCGACGTCGCCAACATAGCGCTGCATGACCGGATACCAACGATTGGTAGGTTTCAGTGTCGAAAGGAGCCAGCGAAAGAACGCGAGAGCCCGCTCTTCGGAATACCGCAACGTGCTTGCGGACTCGATCGGAATGTTCAGCTGGAACACGCCGGTGACCCGGCGCGAATATCGCTCTCTCACTGGGTTGAGCGCGACGTTGGGTCCACCGCGCTCGGCCATCGGAACGCTGCTCACTTGACGGACGACGACCGTGCAGCGTTGGCCACGCTTCAGGCCAGGCGGTAACTCCAGCGTGATGAGACCGGTGAAGCGCCCGCTCGGCATCGCGGGCAACGGAATGTAGCTGACCCGGCCGGTTTCGAGGGAGATTGTATGGGCGTCGGCGAGGACAAGGCGTTGCCCGCCATAAAGCTTGCCGGCACGCGTCACGATGTCGTCGGCGTCCGCATCGGGCAGGAAGATGGATACCTTGGCGCCATTGGGAACGCCGCCCCAATCGATCATCAATTCGTCCTGAACCACGGAGTCGGGCAGCGATGCCGATGTGGACACGCATTCAAAGGGCTGCGAGATGCGCGCTCCGGATTTCTGCCGCGCGAGCGAGGATGTGTCGCTCATGGCCATCCCTCCGTGCTCGTCCAGTCGTCGGTATTGGTCCCGCCCTGAACGAAGAGATTGCGCTGTGCCAGCTTGTCGTTCTGTCCCGGAACCGCGCCGGACGAAATGGGCAGGGGGTCGTAAGCGATTTCGGCGACGATGCATTGCTGCTGGCTTTTCAGAAACCAGGAGATGGGTTGATAAGGGCCCTGCCGATACGGCCCATACATCGAAGATGCGCTCGTCGGTACCGTTTCGGGAAACTGAACCGGCGAGCCGCCATTCAACGTGGGCGATTGCACATTGATGTCGAGCCAGCAGCCGAAAAATGCATAGACCGGGTTTCCGCTCGAGCCGGGCTGGATCTGCTGCACGTTCGGCCAGTCCGGTGGCTGCGAACTCATGGGCACGCTGGTGGCATCGACGCGTTGGGTTGCAAAGAAAGGAATGGTCAGGATGTCGCTGCCGGAGGGCAGAGGCGGCCCCATTCCAAGGAGCGGGACGCGCGTGGCCCACGATGTTCCGATCGGCGGTTGGTTGTAGCTCTGCGCGCTCGATGGAAGCGAGGCGGCCACTGTGTCCTGCCCTGTGCCCGTAAGGGAAGTGCTGCGGTAGAGCGTTGTATCGTCGAATGCACTTCCGGTGCTGGCTGCTGGGAACAGTCGGAAGAACACGCGGACGTTCTCGGCTGTCTCGGTCAATCCTTGCAGAGTCACGCGCGCAATCGCGAAATTGAAGACAGGCGCGCCAGAGATCGTCGGATAGAGGCTGATGGTTGACGCTGCCTCCTCCGCGCTCGCGTTGCCGGGGTCGGGAGGGGGCAACCACTGATTGGGATTGTCATGCAATATTTGAAGCGCGCCCTGGATCGCAGCAAACGGATCGGTTGGGTCGATCGTCTGGCCGAACAAAACAGGCTGGCCGTTCGCGGGAACGCTGAAGACGCGAAGGTCCGTGCTGAACGTCAAGTCCGAACCGGTCTGAATGTAAGGATCCGCCCCTGCAACGAGCTCGATCTGTTCGGTCGGTGCGCTCCATGTCAGGCGCGATGTGAAGCTCGCATCGACATTGAGAGAGACGGGAGCCATCGACGAAACACCAAGAGTGCCGAAAGCGTTCACTCCGTTCAGAAACGTCACATCGCAGGTAAAGCGGAAGCGTTGCGGCACCGCGGGCAACCCGCCAGCGGGCGCAGGATTGTCGGATGTCGGATCGCCATGCACGGTGATGGAAACCGCATCCGTCGGCAGGGCCTCGCCGTTGGCGAAACTCAGGCTCGCATTCAGCAAGGGCTGAAGACATCCCGATGAAGTCGTCTGTTGATTGCCCGATGTTGTTAAGGTCGCAGCGGCGGGAACCGTGGTTGTCCCGGTTTGGCCCGGCAGTCCGACCTGGGCCGGCAGTCCGACCTCGGCCGGATCGAAACCATCCACCACGATCCAGAAGGTGCCGGGAAACGTGACAGGCCCGGTAGCGCTCACATTCGTGGCTTTTGCCTGTGCCGCAACCGAGTCCTGGTCGAAACTTGTCTGGTTCATGATCAGATAGCATTGCTGCTGCAGGGGCGGCCAAGCCTGAACCGGCTCCGGATCGGGGTTCGGCAATGAATCGGCAGGCCAGGGTCCGGGAAAACCATTGCCTCTGGCGAGCGCATCTGTGCGCCACGTGTAGACGGTGTCGGGCGGAGCGAGGTTGACCGCCGAGAAGTCCGGTTGCGGATTTTCTTGCATGGCCGCATTCATCAGAACCGAGAGGCTCGAGAAAGTGCGGCGGCGCCAGCTGTGGGGGTTCGGCGTGCCGTCCGAGTTGGTCCTGGACGGTAGGTTGGAGCAATTGCAGGAAGGGCCCCAGAGATCCTCTAGGTATTGGATGACCGAGGAATGATCGAACACAGCGCCTGGCACCAGTGCCGACGACACGCCCCCGCCGATCGTCCATGGCGACACGATGATGGCCGGTACGCGAAATCCGCCGCCGACGGGAAAACTTGCATCGTTCGGTAAAGTCGGAACCAGCGGCGTCGTCGAATTTGCCGGCAGATTCGCTATCCACGGCTCACTGGAAGCGGGTGACGGCGTGGACGGGGGCGGCGGAGTCGGCGGCGGCACATGGTCGAAAATCCCGCCGTTTTCATCGGTGGTGATGATCAGGACGATGCCTCTCGCGGACGTCCAGTCCTTTCCCGTCATAACCGCGTTGACGATTCTGGAAAGATAATATTCGCCGTCAGCCGGGAGGAAATTCTCCCAATCCGTAAGAAAGATGGGCTGCACGATCCAGGAGATGTCCGGCAAGTTGCTGGTCGTTGGATCCATGGAGTTGCTGGTCAGTGCGTCCTGCTCGAAGGTCGTCTGGGGGAAAGATGTCGGATCGGACGAGTTGAGGCCTGAGGTCGGCGTCGCGGAATAGTGGGTCGGAGGATTCTCGCTGGCAGTGCCCACGGTGCCCGCAGCACCCGTGGCGTGACTGGCCGCGTCCTCAAGGTTGGGCAGCATGTTGAGTTGGCCCCCTGCATACCAACCGCCGGGCCCGCCGCCCATCCCCAAATACAGCGGTGCGCCGGGACTGCCGAGCGGCCAAGCCATCCAGCCGGGCTGCCAACCACAGTCGTCATAGAGCTTCCAACTTGGCGAGGAACCTTGCGCCGCGAGCATCGCAGGGTAGCTCAACCACGGATAATAGCCGCCCATATCGGGGGTGAGCGCCCCCATGTAATTCTCAATTGCCGGAACATACGTAACGTCGTTGAACGAAACCGGATTCGTGGTGGGCGGCGCCGAGCCGAACACCGTACCGCTCATCAGAAAGAGGCGGTTCGGTTCGGTGTTGCTCAGCACCGAGCAATGATAGGAGTCGCACAGCAGAAAATTTTGCGCCAATTGCCAATGGTAAGGAATATCGTTGGCCGCATAGTAGCCCATGACCTGAGGATTCTGCTGCGCGTTGTACCATCCGTTCAGGTTCCCTTGCGCGTAGGTCGCTTGTTGGTCGGCAAGATCGTGATTCATCCACCCGAAGCGTTCGGCATAAGTCGAGAACGTGCTTTCGCGCCAGGGCCTCAGGATTGGAATGGCGTTGCCGTTATTGTCGGAAAATCCCGTCTGCGCAAATATCGCCTGACTCGTCGCATCGGTGTCGTAGAAGCCCCGCGCGCCGGGAAATGTGCCGAAGTAATGGTCGAACGATCGGTTTTCCATGCAAACGATGACAACTTTTGGATTTGGCATCGCATTGCTCCCAACCCAAATGAATCGCCGTCAACGTCAGACGCACATAGATTGCGATCTCACTCGCAATTTTACCCGACCGGGCGGCACCTTACCACCGACCCGCTACCGAGTCTTGCTCCGGTTAAAGATAGGGCCCGGTCTGACAAGACAACGGACAGACGAAGCAAGCCGGCTTCGGAGAAGCAGTTCGTTTCGAAGAATCACGAGTTTGGCGCAAAGGCAGGGAATCTGGTGCCAAACACGGCATGCCGCAAGCAACGCTCTTCTATCGGAAGCTCATCCGAGCTGCCAATCGGCCAGAGACCAAGGCGTTTGTTGTTGTTATGATCGACATATCATTTTGGGCCGGACGGGGCGTGACTTCTTGCAACACCGCTTCAATCGGTATCAAACAAACCCACAATTTTGCGGCTGGAAATCTGGGCGGCGACCTGCTTTCATGAGGTCCGCCCGGAGTACGACCAATGACGATCCATCCCGAAGTCGCGGCCCTTGTCGGCGAAATCGCATTTGATCCAGACGCGTTGCTCGAGAAGTATCTGGCCGAGCGCGACAAGCGCCTTCGACCTGACGGCAATAACCAATATGTGGAGGTGAAGGCTGAGTTTTCCCGTTACGTCGAGGATCCCTATGTCGAGCCGGGTTTCGCTCGCGCGCCGATTATCGACGAAGTGGAATTTGCAATTATCGGCGGCGGCTTTGGCGGCCTCCTGATGGGCGCTCGCCTGCGCGAGGCGGGATTCGACCGGATACGCGTGGTTGAGAGTGCCGGCGATTTCGGTGGCACATGGTATTGGAACCGCTATCCGGGAGCGATGTGCGACGTCGAATCCTATTGCTACCTCCCGCTGCTCGAAGAGTTGGGCTACATGCCCAAGCACAAATATTCGTTCGCGCCGGAGATTCTCGAACATAGCCGGCACATAGCCCGGCACTACCGGCTCTATGACGACGCACTGATGCAGACCAGCGTCACAGAAATGCGCTGGGATGAGGCATCGCTGCGCTGGGTCATCTCCACCAATCGCGGCGACTGTTTCAAGTCGCAGTACGTGGCGATGGCCAATGGTCCGTTGAACCGGCCGAAGCTGCCGGGCATTCCCGGCATCAACGAGTTCAAGGGTTATACCTTCCACACCAGTCGCTGGGATTACGGCTACACAGGAGGCGACTCTTCGGGAAATCTCACGGGACTGAGGGATAAACGCGTCGGCATCATCGGGACGGGCGCAACCGCGATTCAGTGTGTTCCGCATCTCGGCGAAAGCGCAAAGCAGCTGTATGTGTTCCAGCGCACGCCGTCTTCAGTGGACGTGCGCAACAATGCGAATACGGATCCCAAATGGGCCGCGACGCTCCAGCCCGGCTGGCAGAAACGTCGAATGGAAAACTTTAACATTCTGGTCAGCGGTGGCGACCAGGACGAGGATCTCGTGCATGACGGCTGGACCGAAATCTTTCGAAGCGTGACCGGCATCGCCGCGAAGGAGGCAGCGCGCAAGCTTGGACGACGTCTCAGCAGCCGTGAACGCGCCGAACTCATGGTGCTGGCCGATTACAAAAAGATGAACCAGATCCGCGCACGGGTGGACGCTATCGTCAAGGACCCGGTGACTGCTGCGGCGCTCAAACCGTGGTACAGGCAGTTCTGCAAGCGCCCCTGTTTCCATGACGAATATCTGCAAACTTACAACCGGCCAAACGTCAGGCTGATCGACACCGAAGGCCGGGGCGTCCAGCGGCTGACTGAAACGGGCGTGGTGGCGAACGGGCAGGAATATACGGTTGACTGCCTGATCTTCGCGACCGGATTCGAAGTTGGCACCTCTTACACGCGGCGCGCCGGTTACGATATCGTCGGTCGTGGTGGCAAGACGCTGTCGCAGCACTGGTCCGGTGGATTGCGCACACTCCACGGGCTTACCACCAGCGGCTTTCCGAACTGCTTCTTCCTCGGATTCACGCAAACCGCGATCACAATCAGCGTGCCGCAGGCTCTGAATGAACAGGCGCAGCATGTGACCCATATGGTGATGGAATCCAAGTCGCGCGGCGCTCAGGCGCTCGAGCCAACTGTCGAAGCGGAGAGCGCTTACGTGCAGGAAGTGCGCGACCTCGCGCGCCTGGGCGAGCGGTTCTATCGCGAGTGTACGCCCGGCTATTACAACAGCGAAGGCGAGGCGGGGAACAGACGCGGATTCTTCTCGGATTTTTATGGCGCGGGTCCGCTGCGCTTCTTCGAAGTTCTCGATCGTTGGCGGTCGGACGGCAAGTTGGCAGGACTGGCGTTAAACTGAATCAAACTCTTTGGGACGCCCCGCCGGCGCTGCGGCGGGGCCTGGGCGTCCACGAATGCAGAGCGGCCGAGGCCGATTCAATCAAAGCCGCAGCGTGAATGTGGCGCCGCCGCCTGGTGTGTCGGAGACATCGATTGCGCCGCCATGGGCCACCGCGATCTGGCGGACGAGCGTCAAACCCACGCCGGTTCCTTGCCGCTTCGTCGTGAAGAATGGCACGAAAATCTTGTCGCGCTGTGCCGGATCGATTCCGGGTCCGTTGTCGGCCACGACGATGACCACGTGACCGTCGGAGTCGCGGCGCGCGGCGAGGTGGATTTGCGCCAGTGGTTCGTTCGCCAATGCTTCCATCGCATTTCGCACGAGGTTGATCAGCGCCTGATCGAGCAGTTCGGAATCCGCGGCGATTTCCAGCGTCTCGGGCTCGACGGTCGCAGCGAGCTCGATACCGCGCAAAGACAGATCGGCCGCGAGCAACCGGTTCAGGCGCGCGAACACGCGCCGGATGGGGAGCATTTCGACCTGCGTCACGAGTCTCTTCGTCAGGCGGCGATGGTTCTGCACGAAATGCAGCAGGCCCTCGCTCCGCCGTGCCACGGTTTCGAGCGCCTCTTCCGCATCCGTCAGCGCCGCGAAATTGGGATCGCCCTCGGGCATTTGCACGAGCATGTTGCGCACGAGATCGTGCGCGGTCGCGGCGAGCGAGGATACGGGCGTCAGCGAGTTCATCACCTCATGCGACATGACGCGGATTACTGTCTGCCAGGCCGCAAGCTCCCGGGCGCTCAATTCGCTCTCGATGTTCTGCAGCGAGACGATGCGCCGGCGCTCTCCCCCCAGCGTCAATCCGGTCGCGGCCGCCTTCAACTGCAATGCGCCCGATGTCCGCTCCATCCGAAGGATTGCGGTGGCGCCGGGACGTAGCGCGTCGATGCTGGCCGCGAACCCGTCGCCATAACGGGCGAACTGCGCGGCGTTGACAAGCGTCGTTTCGAAAAGCCGGCGTGCTGCCATGTTGAGCAGGTGCACGCCGCCCGAGTCGTTTATCGAAACGAGCGCGACCGGAACGTGCGCGAGGAGTGCCTGGAAATAGCGGGCCTGTTCCTCTCGCTGCGTGCGGCTGACGCGAAGCCGATCCAGCACGCGCGTCATCGCGGAACCCAGTTCGTGATACGCCGAATCGCCGCGCAACCCGGAAAAGCTCTGCAACGCGTCGTCGAACGACACGGCATCGAGAAAGCGCGCGATCTCGCGGCTGGAATAGGTCGCAAACTGCATGAACAGCGCAATCTGGATGAGCGCCATCGCCACGCCCAGCGCGATGCACACATACCACTGGGTGTGCATCGTCATCCACGCGATGGCTGCAAAGGTGAGGAACAGTGCGGCGCTGCGCAGCGCGATACCGGTGCGGAAGCGGCTAGAGCCCATATTTTTCCATCCGCCGATAGAGCGACGCACGCGTCAGCCCCAGCGCCTCGGCAGCGCGGCTCACATTGCCCTTGTGGCGCTCCAGCGCCCGCCCGATGGTGCTGCGCTCGATCGCCTCGAGCTTGGGGACATTGTCTTCGGAAACGACACGATCCTGCGTGCCGTTGCGCGGCGTCGTGAGTGGAAAGTCTGCGGCCTCAAGCAACGGCCCTTCGCTCAGGATCACGGCGCGCTCCACGGCATGACGCAGGGCGCGCAGATTTCCGGGCCATGCATGGGCCACGAGAAGGTCGAGGGCGGCCGCACTCAGCCGCTTGACGGGAAAATTGTATTTCTGCGCATAGAGCGCGATGAAGTGCTCGAGCAGGAGCGGGATGTCTTCCCGCCGGTCGCGCAAGCGCGGCAGAAGAATCTCCACGGTGTTGATGCGGTAGAGCAGATCCTGGCGGAACACGTTTTCATCGACGAGATTCTCCGGCGCGAGATTGGTGGCGCAGATGAGGCGCACGTCGATCGGCTCGGATTTTTCCACCCCCACCGGAACCACCTCTCGACGCTCGATCGCCGTCAGCAATTTGCTTTGCAGGTGGAGCGGAACATTGCCGATCTCGTCGAGAAACAGCGTCCCCCCGGTCGCGGCACGAAAAAAGCCGATGCGATCCTCCTTCGCATCCGTGAAGGCGCCGCGGCGATGGCCGAACAGCTCGTTTTCGAACAGTTGCGGCGACAGTGCGCCCAGATCGACGCGCAGGAACACTTCCGCCGCCCGCCGCGAGCGGCGATGTATCTCTCTCGCGACCAGTTCCTTGCCGGTGCCGTTCTCGCCGAGGATCAGCACATTCGCATCGGTGGGTGCGGCGCGGCGTATCATTTCGAAGACGCCGAGCATGGCGGGCGAATTGCCGATCAGCTCCGTCTCGGTGTGCGTCGCTGCGGCAAGGCCGCGATTGCGGCTGCGCAGTTCGGCCACTTCGAGGCGGGAGCGCCGCAGATTGGCAGCGGAGATGAGGGTTGCAAGCAGTCTTTCGTTTTCCCAGGGCTTGATGACGAAGTCTGCCGCACCATGCTTCATTGCCTGAACCGCAAGCTCGACATCGCTGTGCGCCGTCACCAAAACGACCACCGCATTCGGATCGAGCGTCAGCACCTCCGTCAGCCGCCGCAAACCTTCCGCGCCATCATCGGCCCCCATCGCAAAATTCATGTCGAGTAGCAGAACGTCGAACGCGTTCTGCCGGACGAGATCGGCCAGCCGAGACGGGTCGCGCAGGGTCTGCACGGCGGCAAAATGCTGCTTCAGCAGAAGCCGGGCGGCCAGAAGGATGTCTTCCTGGTCGTCGACCACGAGGATGCGCGCGGCGCTGGGAAAGGCGGGAGCCATGTGTTCGCAATCGGACAGGTGTCCGCGCGAGTGTACGTAGGCGCACAGCTGGACGCAAAGCTGGACCGTATCTCCTTGAATCCGCTGGGATAATATCTGGCACGTGGATTGCGACAGTGTGCCCATGGGCATTGGCGAGAGGTTGATTGCGCAGGGCGAGCGCGTGATCCAGGCGATCCGCACGCAACTTCCGCACGACCAGCTGGCCCCGTCGGCGCCGTCAGGCGACAGGATGGACCGGGTCATTGTCCGCAAACCCGCTTGGCGGCGATACGCGCCTTACACGGCAGGCGCACTCATTCTTATAGGCGCTGCGGTCTGGCTGTTGGGGGGTAGCAGCGGACATGTCTACCGCGTGCCGACCGACCGCCTGACATTGGGGACGGTAACCGAAGGTCCGTTCGAAGATTTCGTGGCCGTGCGCGGCGCCGTGGCGCCGCTCATCACGAACTATCTGACGACCGACCAGGGCGGCACCGTGAAACAAGTGTTGGTGGAAGACGGCGCGACTGTGAAACGTGGCGAGCCACTGGTCATCCTGTCCAATCCCGCCCTCCAGCTTCAGGTCGCCGCGCAGCAACTGACGTTCGAGCAGACGCGCTTCAAATATGAGCATGATATTCTCGATATCGACCACGCGATCAGCAAGCTGAAAGCCGATCTGGCGCGCGACAAGATTCTGCTCGACGGCAACGCCATTGCGCCAGCGATGTACAAGGAAGAGCAGGAAGATTATGCCTACGAGTTGAAGCTGCGGTCGGCGACCCTCGCGTCGCGCGATATGGAGCAGAAGGTCCGTGCCACGCAGCTTATGGGCGAAACCCAATCCAGCGGTTTCGTGGACGGCTCCCGAATTCTCGGCAATGCAGCCGTCGAAGCCTTGACGATCAGCGCGCCCATGGACGGGCAATTGGCGGCGCTGGACGCTGAAGTCGGCCAAACCAAGGCGCAAGGTGCGGTACTGGGTGAAATCGATTCCCGGGACCGCTTCAAGCTTACGGCGCAAGTCGATGAATTCTATCTCGGCCGTATCGTGCTCGGGCAGGAAGCGCTCTTCACCGTCGACAATCGCGATTACAAGGCGAAGATCGCCAAGATCTATCCCCAGGTCGCCAACGGGACGTTCAAGGTCGATCTGCATTTCGACGGCGTGGCACCGGCCGGCGTGCACACGGGCGAAGCGATCGACCTGAAAGTCGAACTGGGCGGCGCCGCGCGCGCGATGATGCTACCCAACGGCCCGTTCTATCAGGACACCGGCGGCAATTGGGTTTTCGTGGTGTCACCGGATGGCGGCTCCGCAGTTCGCCGCACGGTCCGGCTGGGCCGCCGCAATCCCGAATTTGTGGAAGTGCTGGATGGCCTGAAGCCGGGCGAGAAAGTCATCGTCTCCGGCTACGAGGCCTACCAGACAGTCGATCGCGTCGAATTCGAGAAGCCGGACAACGGCAATTGACCGCAACGAGGCCCGCATGATCATTTTCAAGAATCTGAGCAAGGTCTATCGCACGACCGAAATCGAGACGACGGCGCTGCGCGACATCAATCTTGAAGTGGCAAGCGGCGAGTTCGTGGCGGTGATGGGCCCCTCCGGCTGCGGCAAATCCACCTTCCTCAACATCGTCGGTATGCTCGATAGCCCGTCCGGCGGCGAATATTGGTTCGGCGACTGCAACATCGCCGGCTATTCGGAAACCCAGCTTTCCGAACTGCGCAAGAACAGCATCGGCTTCGTGTTCCAGAGCTTCAACCTGATAGACGAGCTGACCGTCTCCGAGAATGTGGAGCTGGCGCTGCTGTATCACCAGGACGTTTCATCCGGCGAAAGAAAGGTCCGCGTGCGCGAGGCACTCGAGCGCATGAAGATTGCCCATCGCGCACGGCACATGCCGCAGCAATTGTCCGGCGGCCAGCAGCAGCGCGTCGCCGTCGCGCGCGCCGTCGTCTCGCGCCCCGAGCTGATCCTGGCCGACGAACCGACCGGCAATCTCGATACTGCCAATGGCGAAGAGGTGATGCAGCTTCTGACGGAATTGAACGGCGAGGGCACCACGGTGGTGATGGTCACGCATTCGCACTCCCATGCCGAATACGCCCACCGTATCGTCAATCTGCTCGATGGCGCGGTCGTCACCGAAAGCATCCGGCAGGTGCTCTGAGGATGTTCCGCAACTATCTCGTCACGGCGCTGCGCAACGTCACGCGGCACAGGCTTTACAGCTTCATCAACATCGCAGGTCTCGCGGTGGGATTGGCCTGTGCGATCTTCATCATCCTCTTCATCCGAGACGAGCTGTCTTACGACAAATGGATTCCCGACAGTGACAACGTCTATCGGGTCGAAGGGTGGTTCTATTTTCCCGGCCGTGGTGTCGAGCCCGGCGGCAACATCCCTTTTCCCGTGACACCCGCGATGCTGGCGCAGATTCCGGAAGTGAGGGCTCAGACCCATCTCATTCCGGAAGTGATGACGATCAATGTGGGCAATCGCCAGTTCTCCGAATTCGCCGATGTCGTCGATCCGGGCTTCTTCAACGTCATCAAGCTTCCCCTTGTGCAGGGCGACCCGGCGGCCGTCTTCTCACAGCCGGAGTCCGTCGTGCTCTCGCGAGAGATGGCGACGAAGTTCTTCGGTGATGCCGATCCATTGGGAAAAGCGATCCTCGTCGACGGAAAGCGTCTCTTGCGCGTCACGGGCATATTGCGCGACTTGCCACACAACACGCAGCTCCATGCCGACGTCGTCCTGCCCAACACGTCCCTGGCCGACAAGCTTCCCCGTGCCGAAAAGGAAGCCTGGTTCAATGTCGATGGCGAAGGCTTTGTCAAATTGGCCCCGAACGCCTCGCCCGAATCCGTGCTCGCGAAGTTGCGGGTGATTCTCGACAAGAGCAGCGACCCCTTCAAGGACGAGGGCCTTCGCGTCCCGGCCAGCGTGGCGCTTCAGGTTCACCTGACGAGATTCCAGGATGTCCATCTCGCACCCGACACTGGCGGGGGAATGACGGCGGCCGGAAGCTGGACAACGATTTATGGGTTCGCGGTAATCGCAGCGCTCATCCTCATGACCGCCTGCTTCAACTTCATGAATCTGGCGACCGCGCGCGCGATGATACGGGCGCGAGAGGTGAGTCTGCGCAAAGTCGTGGGCGCGCGCCGCCGGCAGCTCATGGTGCAGTTTCTGGGCGAGTCGGCATTGCTGGCGTTGTTTGCGCTGCTGCCGGCATTCGCCGCCGTCGAGATTCTTCTGCCGGCATTCGACAACTTCCTGGGCCGGCCGATCGCTTTGGACTATGCGACAGACTGGCCGTTGATCCTGGCCTTCGGCGGCATCGCCATCGTGGTCGGATTGCTCGGCGGAATCTACCCGGCGCTCATCCTCTCCGGCTTTCGCCCGATCGCGATCTTGAAGCCGGATACAAAGAGCCGGACCGGTTCGGGCGCGCTGCGTATGACCCTCGTCGTGCTGCAATTCGCCGTGTCCATCGGGCTCGGCGTTTCAGCTCTGGTCGTGTTTGCACAGATCACCCACGCCAGACAGCTCGATCTCGGATTCGACCGGGACAATATGGTGGTGGTTGCCAACGCCGACACAATGACGCCCATCGCGCGCAAAAGTTTTGAACAGACATTGGCCTCCGATCCTTCGATCGCCGGCGTCACCGAGTCGGGGCCCATTCCCTTCGAGTACGATATCGAGATCTGGAATGTGCAGGTGCCGGGAATCCTGCAGACCTATTTCATTCGCACGATCGATATCGGGTTTGACTTCCCCACCGTCTACCACATGCATCTGCTGGCGGGTCGCGCCCTCTCGCCGAACCGCGGCCAGGATACGAATACCGACACCAAAGACACCGGCATGGATGACGGCCGCAATATTCTCGTCGATGCGACGGCGGCGCGCAAATTCGGTTATAGCGTCGGAGATGCGGTGGGAAAGTCTATCCTTATCGACAACAAGCACGCGACGATCGTCGGCGTTCTCGACGATCCCAAAATGAACGGTGCGCAGACAGTTTCGGCACCGCTCATCTTCTTCAACAATTCCAATCACATCGATTATTTTTCCGTTCGGGCGCGGCCCGGTCACCTCCATGACGCCGTGGCAGTCGTCGACAGCACATGGCACCGCTTCGCGCCGGACACGGCCATCAGGCGCCATTTCCTGAGCGCGCTGTTTGACCGCCTTTTCGCCGCCGACGAACGGGCCGGCACCATGTTCGGCATCTTCGTCTGCATCGCGGTCTTTATCGCGTGCCTGGGATTGTTCGGGCTGGCGGCTTTCACGGCCGAACGGCGAACGCGGGAGATCGGAATTCGGAAGGTCTTCGGCGCGCGCACGCGGGACATCGTGGGTCTGCTGCTGTGGCAGTTTTCGATTCCCGTTCTTCTCGCCAATGCGATCGCGTGGCCGGTCGCCTGGTATTACCTGCATCGTTGGCTCGAAGGTTATGCGTATCGGATTTCGCTGAACCCGCTTTATTTCGCGGGCGTAGGTCTCGCGGCTCTCGTGATTGCGTGGCTGACCGTCGTGGGCCACGCCGTGCGCGTCGCGCGCTCCAATCCCGTTCACGCTTTGCGTTATGAGTGAGGGCTGACATGTTCCGCAATTACCTCCTGACTGCGATCCGCAACATCACCCGCCACAAGCTTTACAGCTTCATCAATATCGCCGGGCTCGCCGTGGCGCTTGCCTGCGCCATCTTCATCATCCTCTTCATCGAGGATGAATTGTCCTTCGACAAATGGGTTCCCGACAGCGCGAATGTCTATCGCGCGGAACTCTCGATCTATTTTCCCGATCAGCCGCCCATCGTTTCGACATCGAGCCCGTTTCCACTGGGGCCGGCGATGAAGGCCGAATTGCCGGAGGTAATGGCCGAAACGCAAATCACGCCGCAGAACAGCACCGTCCAGGTGGGAGGGCGGCAATTCTCCGAGCGCATTAACGTCGTTGATCCCGACTTCTTTTCCGTCATCGCATTGCCGCTGGTTGAAGGTAGCGCGGCAAGCGCCTTCACCCAGCCGGAATCGATCGTGTTGTCGCAGACCGCGGCGCGCAAATATTTCGGAGATGCCGATCCGCTGGGGAAGATCGTCACCGTCGATGGAAAACACCCGCTGACCGTGAGCGGCGTGATGCGCGACCTCCCGCACAACACGCAATTGGACGGTGACCTCTTCTTTCCCAACATTTCGAAGGCCGACCAGACCACGCAGGATGACAAAACCCAATGGTTTTCCTTCCACGGCTATACCTATATCCGGCTTGCGCCGGGCGCCGATGTGGCCCGGGTCGGGCAAAAGACGCAGCAGATTTTTGCGCGCCATATTCCTACCGACGTCGTCACTGCTGTGCACATGCGCGCCGATCAGATGGTGAAGGCGAGAATTGTGCGCTTCGCCGATGCGCATCTGACATCGGACAAGCTCGGGGCCATGAAGCCGGGCGGAAGCTGGACCACGATCTATGGCTTCGTCGCCATTGCCGCGCTGATCGTTCTCATCGCCTGCTTCAATTTCATGAATCTGGCCACGGCGCGCGCAACCATGCGGGCGAGGGAAGTGAGCCTGCGCAAGGTGATGGGCGCGAAGCGGCGGCAACTGGTCGTGCAGCTTTTGGGCGAGTCGGTCCTGATGGCACTCCTGGCCGTCGTACTGGCGCTGGCGCTCGTGGAAATTCTGTTGCCGGCCTATGACAGCTTTATAGGCCGGCCGATCAGACTCCACTATCTCTCAGATTGGCCACTCACCCTCGGCATCTTTCTCGTTGCGGTGCTTTCCGGCTTGCTGGGCGGCGTGTATCCCGCGCTGATCCTGTCCGGCTTCCGGCCTGCGACGACGCTCAAGACCAATGCGTCCGGCCAGAGCGGCCCGGGGCTGCTGCGCACCGTGCTGGTCGTACTGCAATTCGCGATTTCCATCGGGCTCGGCATTGCGGCGCTCGTGGTCTTCGCGCAAATCCGCTACGCCCGCGATATCGACCTCGGATTCAGCCACGACAACATCGTCGTGATCGGCGGCGGCAGCGACCCCGTCATGACGTCGGCTGCCGCCGACAGCTTTGTGCATACGCTCGATGCCGATCCGAACATCGCCGGTGCGGCGCGCTCGGGCGCCGTTCCCTTCGAGATGAACGACAGCCGCAGCAATGCGTCCGTGCGCGGCAATCCACAGGGGTTCACGGTGCGCATGATCGACATCTCGCCGGAGGTTCCGGCCGTGTACGACATGAAGCTGATCGCCGGTCGGTTCCTGTCGCGAGACCGCGGAGCAGATCTCAGCAATTCGCATGACATGCAGAACGAAGTCGCCGCCGGCTCAAACATCGTCATCGATGCGATGGCAGCGCGGATGTTTGGGTTTTCGCCTGCCGGCGCAATCGGCAAGACGATCAAGATCGGCTCCAAGCCGGTCACGATCGTGGGCGTGATTCAGAACGCGCTGTTTCACGCCGCCCAGGATGCGCCCATCGCCACCGTCTATTATTTCAACCCCATTATCCGCCTCGACAGCTTTTCGGTTCGCCTGAAGGGCGGCCATGTTCCGGAAGCGCTGGCGGCAATCGACCGGACGTGGAAGCGCTTCGCGCCGACGGTCGCGATCCGACGGCATTTTCTCGATGACATGTTCGACAAGCTGTTCGCGGCCGAAGAGCAGGAAGGCGCGATGTTTGGCCTGTTTGTCGGCATCGCCATTTCCATCGCCTGCCTCGGATTGTTCGGGCTCGCGGCTTTCACCGCCGAGCGCCGCACGAAAGAGATCGGCGTCCGAAAAGTGTTCGGCGCGCGCACGCGGGATATCGTGCGCCTGTTGCTGTGGCAATTCTCCATTCCCGTCCTGCTCGCCAATGCGATCGCGTGGCCGATCGCGTGGTATTACCTGCACAATTGGCTGGAGAATTTTGCGTTCCGCATCGATCTCGGCCTTGTCTATTTTCTCCTCGCCGGCCTTGTCGCGCTGCTGATCGCCTGGATCACGGTCATTTCGCATGCGGTGCGCGTCGCCCGCGCCAATCCCGTGCACGCGTTGCGCTATGAGTAAGGGGTTTCCGATAAGACGCCTTGCGATCCCGCTGGCAGCGCTGGTGCTCGCAGGCTGCGCGACCGAGGTACCGCAGGTTCTGACCTCGCCGCTGGTGCCGAAGAATTTCACGGCGCCGATCCCCGGCTCGGCGCAGATCTGGCCGCAGGCCGATTGGTGGAAAACGTTCGGCAATCCCGAATTGTCCGGCCTGATCGCAAAAGCGCAAAGCGGAAACCAGGACCTTGCCGCGGCCGCCGCCCGCGTGATGGAAGCGCAGGCACAAAGCACCATCCAGCGCTCGGCGCTGTTTCCGCAATTCGATCTCGACGGACAGGGGCAACGCGCCGGCGGCAGCAGCACGCTTGCGTCAAGTTCCGGCACGGGCGTGCCCACGAGCGTCACGACGACAGGGAACACGTTTGGCCTGACGCTCGGCGCATCTTACGAACTCGATTTCTGGGGGCTCGCGCACGACAATCTGCGTAGCGCCGAAGAGGCACTCAAATCGGCGCGTTACGCGAAAGAAGTCGTCGCCCTCACGGTCACGTCGAATATGGCCGACAACTATTTCGGCGTGCTGGCGTTGCGCAAGCGGATCTCCATCCTCAACGAAAACATCGCTGCGATCGACGACATCCTGCGGGTCATCAAGCTGAAAGTCTCCACGGGATCGTCCTCGCATCTCGATTTGGCGCAGGAACAGGCACAGCTCGAGGCTGTCGAAACCCAGCTCCCCGCATTGCAGGAGCAGGAGAGGGAAGGGCGCTATGCGCTCGCCGTTCTGCTGGGGCAATCGCCCGAAGAGTTCGATGTGGCCACGCGCGATCTCGATGCGATCGAGGCTCCCGTGGTGGGCCCGGGGCTTCCGTCCGAGCTTCTGCTCCGACGGCCCGACGTGGCGCAGGCCGAAGCCAATCTTGCCGCGGCGCATGCCAATGTCGATGCCGCGCGCGCAGCCTTCCTGCCGCAGATTTCGCTTTCGGGCGAAGGCGGTTTCGCGAGTGCGGCGGCAGGCATTCTGCTGCACAGTTCGAATTTCGGCTGGGAATATGGCGCGAACCTGCTGCAGACGGTGTTCGACGGCGGCAGACTGATCGGCCAGAAGCGGCTGGCCGATGCGACGCAAAACGAATTGATCGCGAATTATCGCAGCGCGGTCCTGAATGCGGTGTCGGATGTGGAAGCATCGCTCGGCCAGGTTGCGAGCGATCGCACCCAGGAAGAACATCTCACGCGCGAAGTGGCCGCGGCGCGCGAGGCCTTCCGGATTTCCGAGCTGCAATATCGCCAGGGAAGCACGGATCTGCTCACGGTGCTGCAGGCGCAGCAGACTCTCTTCGGCGCCGAAGACCAGCTCGCGCAAATGACGGAGGCGCGCTTGCAGGCAGTCGTCCGGCTCTATCAGGCACTTGGGGGAGGCTGGGTCGAGAACCCCAAGGACCAGACGCAGACGACGATTGCGGGAAATCCCGCGCCGCCGGGCGCCGCTCTGCACAATTTTCCACCGCTCCTATGAGAAATGCTGCCGCGCCGACTCCCCCCGAACCGAGATATCGGCAAACCCATTGCGAGACGTTCGAATTCGCTGCGTGCACATTCAATGGGATTGAAAGATATTCAACGGAAATTCAGGCTTTCCGCGGACTTCCATCTTGGAAAAGACCCCTCACAACAGTCTGGTCGCAGGTTCGAGTCCTGCCGCGACTGTCGGGGGGCTCTCGTTTTGTTGATATGCGAAATGCGCGGGGCTGCCAGCGCCCGGCCACCGCGCGCTTGCCGTGCCGGAAGCGGAAGCTAAACTCTGTCGCGGGGTGCCAAGACCGAATCGCAGGCCCGCAAGGGTGTGGCGCATTCTTATCGTCAGGCGTCGCGTGCAGGCAAAAATCGTCTGCAATCATCGACATGGGGAGACATTCATGAATCGCACTTACGTTTTGATCGGCGCTGTCATCGTGGCCGCGACGGCGCTGGTGGCCGTCGCATTCGCAATGGACAAGAACCCGCCGGTCGACAAAAATGCCGATCTCTATTCCGGCAAGTTCTTCAAGGCCGAGGAATCGATCACGACGGGCAGCGTCACGGCCGATGGAACAAGTGTCTCCTACCAGGCGATCGCGGGCACGCTCGTGGTCCACGACAAGGATTGGAACGACGCGGCGCAGAGCGGCGGCGACAAGAATCCCGATGCCAAGGCCGACAGCACATCGCCCGAAGCCTCCATGTTCTTCGTCTACTACGCCAGGCGCGGCGTAAGCCCCCAGGATCGCCCGATCACGTTCCTCTACAATGGCGGCCCGGGCTCCTCGACAGTGTGGCTGCACATGGGCGCGTTCGGTCCCAAGCGCGTGGTGACGGCCGACGACACGCATACCCCTGCGGCGCCCTACAAACTGATCGACAATGACGAGAGCCTGCTCGACGCGAGCGATCTCGTGTTCATCGATGCGCCCGGCACGGGCTTCAGCCGCATCGCGGGCAAGGACAAGGAGAAGGCATTCTACGGCGTCGATCCGGATGCGAATGCCTTTTCGACATTCATCCAGGAATTCCTGTCGAAATACGGCCGCTGGAATTCGCCGAAATATCTGTTCGGCGAAAGCTACGGAACGCCGCGTTCGGCAGTAGTCGTAAACGACCTCGAGACCAACCACGACATCGATTTCAACGGTGTGATCCTGCTTTCGCAGATCCTGAACTTCGACCTGAGCGTCGACGGACCTTCGACCAATCCCGGCAACGATCTGCCTTACGAGATTGCGCTGCCGACCTATGCCGCGACGGCCTGGTATCATCACAAACTGCCGGGCACGCAGCCGACGGACCTCATTGCCTTCGTGCACTCGGTCGAGGGCTGGGCGATGAACGACTACGCATTGGCGCTGCAACAGGGTTCCGCCCTGTCGCCGGGCCGGCGCGCTGCGGTTGCGCAGAAGCTGCATGAGTTGACCGGATTGCCGGTGACCTACATCCTGAAGGCCAATCTGCGCATCGACGGCGGCGAGTTCGAGAAGAATTTGCAGGACGATTCCGGCATGACGACCGGGCGCCTCGACACCCGCTTTTCGGGTCCCACCATCGATCCTCTCAGCAAGGAATCCGATTACGATCCGCAATCGGCCGCGATCAGCTCGGCCTATGTCTCCGGCTTCAACGACTACGTCCGCAACCAGCTGAATTACGGCCAGGGCAAAATCTACAATCCGGAAATCGACGTGTTTAAGTGGTGGGAATTCAAGCATACGCAGCCGGGCGCCCCCTTTGCATTTCCCGGCGCCACCAATGTGATGCCGGATATCGCGGATGCGATGAAATACAATCCTAACCTGAAGATCCTGCTGAACGGCGGCTATTACGACCTCGCCACACCTTACTACGAAGGCTGGTACGAGATGCATCAGCTGCCGATCCCGGCGAATCTTGCGAACAACATTCAGTATCGCTACTACCAATCCGGACACATGGTGTACGCGCACGAGCAGTCGTTGAAGGAACTGCACGACAACGTCGCGGCCTTCATCCGCCAGACGCAGAATACGAAGCAATAGGAATTCGAGTTGACTTTACGAAGAGCGGCGCGCGAAGGCGTGCTGCTCTTTTTTTTGGTTTACACTGCTCTGTTGGAGCCGGTCGGGCGCAACTTCATGCGCGCCGCTGTATCCCGATGCGCCTTCCCGCATCGCCGGTCTCATACGATAAGCCGCTCCTTCGGCGCGTAGGACCGAAATCGCAAACAGAGGAATTGACATGTCGAATTTTGTACGCAGGTTTTCGCCAATGGGCGCCGCGGCCCTCGTTTGCGCGCTTGGTGCCGCGAGCGCGGATTCTGCGCAGGCCGCGACCAAGGTCGGCTGGCTTTGGGCAAGTCAGCCGACGGACACCAGTCCGTATGCTGCCGATCCTTCCTACAGTTACAATTCGGCCAGCGGCGCCATCACGATCTCGCGTCTCGGCATGGGCTATTATAAGGTCAATTTTGCGGGTCTTGGCGTCAACGCGCTCGCGAGCAACGTGCAGGTCTCGGCCTATGGGACCAATGGCTATTGCGCCTCGGCGGGCTGGGGATCAAAGGGGGCGGGCAACAGCGCCCTCATGTGGGTGACGTGTTTCGATCCGAACGGAAACCTTGCCGACAGCAAGTTCACGCTTCTCTACCAGTCTTACACGTCTCCGATCGGCAATGGTGAACGTGGCCGCGCCCTTGTCTATGACGGTGCTCCGAGTTCGAGTTTCACGCCCACCTCATACACCTACAATTCCACGGGCGGGACGAACAGCATTGTCCACAATGGCAACGGCAACTACACGATCGTCATGCCCGGCCTGGTCGGAAACGGCGGCCATGTGCAGGTTACCGCGCTCGTCGATTACGGGTCACCTTCGACTCCGGGCGCTCGATGCAAAGTGTACGGGTGGAGCACGGATTTGGCCGGAACGACGGCGGCCATCCAATGCTTCAACAAAGCCGGTGCCTACTCCGACGAACAGTTTTCGTTCGCCTACACGCTCGGCGAGTCGTTGGCCGGCAATGGAACCGCGACAAAGCTCGATGCCTATGAATGGGCCAACAATCCGGTCGCGACGAAACGCTATGACCCCGACAAAACGTACGAATTTAACAGTTTCAGGACCGGGCGTCTGACGTCGATCATGGGGTCCACCGGCGTGTACACCACAACCATTCCGAATTCTCCCGGCTTCTCCACTTCAAACGTTCTCGTGACAGCCTTCGGAGACGACAACGCTTATTGCAATACCGGCTTCTGGGGAAACACCGTCGTCGACGTCCAATGCTACGCGCAGGGTGGGAGCCCCGCGCTATCGGTCTTCGATATGAACTTTCAGGCGTCCCAGTAATTTTCCGGGCAAGACGAACGCACGGAGTGTCGTCCCCCTTCGCGGAGGGGGACGAGCTTCGCGGTGCATATTGGCTGAAGTTCTGAGGCCGTCTGAGCGCGGCTTCACGATCGCGGGCCGTCCGGTTTGTCGAAAACGGATATAGAGCTATGCCGTGTGGTCATATCCCTGTCTGAAAATCGTCCGCGAGGGCTCCCGTATCTCATTGAATAGATTGAATTAAATCGACGATCAGCGAAGGTGCTGCGACTGCTTCCCATTTTGCCGACGATTTCGACTAGCCTCCGACTCGCGCGTAAGACGCGCGGGGTCGGGCGGCTGTCGGTGCCCGACTGTAAAGGGCCAAGAGCTTCGTAACCTTTCAGTTTGTGAGCCCCACTCACGCCATTTTGTGGGCCCGCTCCGAATGACGACTCCGTTCTCCGAAAAGCTTCGCCTCGTGCTCAAGATGCTGTCGATGAGCAGCGCGCAACTCGCTTCGGAGTTGGGCACCGACAAGTCGGTGGTGAGCCGATGGCTGAAAGGCAGCGTATTGCCTTCGGCGCACAATCTATCGCGATTGACGTCCGTGATTGCGACACGGGTGGCGAGCTTCCGCACACTGGATTGGGAGCGCGAGCCACAGGATTTCGCCGAAATGTTCGGTGCCGATCCGGATGCGATCAGCCGCGCGATGGGTGGCCGGCCGCAGTCGCGCGGCCTCCCGCTTTCCAATTTCGTTCAGATGCTCGAATCCGCCGGGCGTCGCGGCAAGTCCTACGAAGGCTTCTTTCGCTCGACGCGTCCGGCGCCGACGGCCCCCGGACGCTTCGTTCACGAACAGGGCATGATAAGGCGCGACCCGATCGGGTTGCTGAAATTGACGATGGGAAGCGCGGGGACGGTCGTAGAAGGCTGGATGATTCCGCTACACGGCCAGCTCTATTCCATTGCCACCGAGATGAACAGCGGAACCCTCTTGTTCGGCATCTTCAACGGCTTGGGCGCGACAAAAGTTAATGTATTCGATGGACTCACTCTTCTTCCGGGCGCCGACAAGGGGCGATCGCCGACGGCCACCGCCATTCTTTGCGAACGGATCGGCGACCTCAGCGGCGACCCAGAGACCGACGACCGCCACTGCCACGAATTGATGGCGATCAATCCCCTGGCGCCCGAAGGCTCGGTTCCGGAACGCATCCGCAATCATCTGGTGCGCGATATCGGACCGGCTCAACTGGCGTTGGGCGGAGATTGGCTCTTGAACGCGCTGCTGAGCCGCTCGATGAGCAGCGGGCCGGACTTCGACACGTTGCACGCAGCCGAAGAAATTGAGACCAAAAAATAGGTTTGGAAACATGCCGGCCTGCGTGCCGGCGACTTTGTGCAACTTCGTGCATCGCGAAGACGTGCGATACGCTTGTACGCGAAACCCGGCCTCGCCCATAAAGAGCGGGCATCGACGCGGCTGAGACCGGCCTGAACACGCAACCAAATTGAAATCCGACCGGTGACTGCGGAGCGAATCGCTGCGCGGCGACGGTTCGGCTTACCAGGAAAGAAGCGAAGAAATGACTGTCGCAATCAACCAGATATCCACCGGCGATGAGCGCGTTTATTCGGGCGAATGGAATCAACCGGACGACTCCGGTTCTCCGACGGTTTTCCAGAACGCGCCCATCGTCGTTACCGCAACCACGGACTATACGGGCGCGACCGTTTCAAATGTGTCCGCCATCACCTTCAACACAAGTGTTGCCTCGACGGCCACGTTCTTGGCGTCCCAATTCGGCGGCGGCGAAATCGCTTCAAACGCCACGATCGCCGGTGACAGCAACAGCGACACGATTGCCATCGATGCAGGCAACGGCCAGACATTCGATGGGTCCGGCCTGCAGCTGCAAAACTGGTCAAGTTCCGACCGGTTCATGTTCAACGGCATGGGCAACAACACCGTCACAGGCACTGCCGGGTCGAATGCATACACGCTCCACGGCGATCACGATGCGCTTACCGGCGGGGCCGGGAACGACACGTTTAACCTGGGCGATAAATTCGATTTCACCGACGCCATCAATGGCGGCGGCGGTATCAACACTCTGGAACTCTCCGGAGACTATAACGCGCCGGCGCAGACGATCACGGCAGCCATGCTACAAAACGTGGACAAGATCGTTCTGGCCGCCGGGCACGACTACACACTTGCCATCGACAGCGGAGTGGTGAGTTCGGGCCGGACAATGACCATCAACGGAAACGCCATGGTGCCCGGCAACAATCTTACGCTTGACGTATCGGCGGATACGGGCGGCCGATATGTTGTCGACCTGGGCGGAGGCTACAACATCGTCGATTTGAACAATCAGGCCGACACGGTTCACGCCGGATCCGGGCAGAATTACATTTACGCGGAAAACGGCATCATGTCGGCGCTGGACAAGATCGTGGGCGCGGGGACGACGGTGCTCACGCTGAGCGCCGACTACTCCCACGGCTTCGCGTTCGGAGCCTCCACGATGACGGGCGTCAACGATATCGAGCTGGTCGCCGGCAACAGCTACAAGCTCTACGCCAACGATGCCAATCTTGCGGCCGGGAAGGCGATGGGCATCGACGGCTCCCAACTCGGCACGGCCGATTCGATGTCTTTCGACGGCTCCCGCGAAACAGACGGCGCGTTCAGTTTCTCCGCCGGCGCCGGCAGGGACACGCTGATTGGCGGTGCAGGCAATGACGATTTTTTCTTCGCATCGGGTGAGATGTTGACTGCTGCGGATCATGTCAGCGGCGGAGGCGGCAACAACAATCGTCTCTTTCTGGCCGGAGACTATTCGGCCGGCCTGAAATTCGGAGTTTCGACCGTCGAAAACATTCAATCCATCAATCTGGGCACCGGCTACAGCTACAGGCTCACGACGAATGACGCGACAGTCGCTGCGGGCCAATCCCTTTATGTCAACGGCCTCAACATCGATGCTTCTCACTCGCTGTATTTCAACGGATCCGCGGAATCGAGCGGCGCATTCAATATCCTGGCCGGCGCCGGCAACGATACGCTGATCGGCGGAAGGGGAAATGACGTCTTCAACGGCGGCGGCGGCGCTGATGTGATGACATCCGGCGGCGGGGCCGACCAGTTTTATTACACCTATGTGAGCGACTCGACGAGCACGAACCACGACACGATTCACGGGTTCAACGCGGTGGGGGATTCTTTCGTCATGGTCGGCAGCATGGCGCTGCCCAACGCGATCGATGCCGCCGTTACCACGGGCAAGCTGACGAGCGCCGCCTTCGATACGAATCTTTCGCAGGCCGTGGGGGCGAGCCAGCTCCCTCCGCACGATGCCGTTCTGTTCACGCCGACTCTCGGGAACCTGGCGGGGCATACGTTTCTCATCATCGACGAAAACGGCGTCGCCGGGTACCAGGCCGGCCAGGACCTCGTGGTCGATATCACGGGCGCGACCAATCTCCTGCACCTGGGTGTCGGGAATTTCATCTAGCTCGATGGAAAATCCAGATGTTCAGTAGCGCAAATGCGCCTGCCGCTCGCCAAGCCAACTTTGCTCGTCCGGGATCGTGAGCGCATCGAGGTCGTGCGGCGCCGCGTTGTTATCGTCCACCCATTCGCGCAAGGCCGGTCCGCCATTGATGACGTCGATGGCGCGTTTGCCGTGCTCGTATTCGTAGGCGAAGTCCCGCCACAGCGGATAATCGGGAAATTGGATCCTGATCGCCTTGAACGCGAGTGCCTGGATGCGCCAGGGCTTGAACGCCTCGTGTTCGTAGCCGGGGCCTTCGGTGTGAATCTGCACGCCGTGGCACAGCGCGCCGGTATGCTTGTGGAATGTGGGCTCGAACCAGCATTCGCGCAGATGGCAACCCGCGAGCCAATGCGGCGCCAGCGCATGCATCTCCGCCATCACGCGGCGCGCATCGATATTGGGCGCACCGAATAGTTCCAGCGGACGCGTGGTGCCGCGGCCTTCCGACAGTGTCGTGCCTTCGACCATCACGGTGCCTGGAAACGCGCGCGCCATCCACAGGTTCGCCGCATTGGGGCTCGGATTGATCCAGGCGCGTTCGCCCAGCGGCCAGCCGAAGCCGGGCGCACCATCCGGCCGCCAGCCTTCCATCTCCACGATGCGATAGGCCACATCGAGCTTAAGCGTCGCAATGAACCACAGGCCCAGCTCGCCCAGCGTGAGCCCGTGGCGCATCGGCAGCGGCCCCGCGCCGACAAAACTTTCCCAGCCGGCGCGCAGCCTGAGCCCTTCGACCGGACGGCCCACGGGATTGGGGCGATCGAGAACCCACACTTCCTTGCCGCACTTCGCGGCCGCTTCCAGCATGTAGCGGAGCGAGGTGACGAAGGTGTAGATGCGTGTCCCCACATCCTGCAGATCGACGAGCACGACATCGCAATTGTCCATCATCGCATCGGTGGGCCTGCGCACCTGGCCGTAGAGGCTGAACACGGGAATGCCGAGGACGGGATCGTGGAAATCCGCCGTCTCGATCATGTTGTCCTGCTTGTCGCCCCGCATGCCATGTTGCGGACCGAAAGCCGCCGTGAGCCTGATGTCGCCGCTCGCGGCCAATGCATCGAGCGAATGCGTCAGGTGATGCGTGAGCGACGCGGGATGGGCAAGCACCGCCACGCGCCGTCCCCTGAGAGGCGCGCGCAGAGCCGGGTCCGCCAGCAGGCGATCGATGCCAAATTTCATGGGGCGCTACGCTGTCGGAACTTCCAGCGCAAAGCAATCGGAATGATGAAAATCCGGTTTGCCTGGAGGGTGCGCCAGCGCCCAATAGGATTTGCGCCCGCCCGTCTCCTCGATCACGGCCGACAGGCCGAGGCGCCAGAGCGAACCGGGCGGCAGGTCCGGCAGCCGGGCCAGATCGAGCGCAACGCGCAATTCATAGTTTGCACCGTTCGATCGCACCTCGATGCGCGGCGCATCGATCTCGCGCGCTGCCGTCATCCCGCTCCTGTAGCCGTCAAACCGATAGCCCGCCCACTGCGTCGAAGGTGCAAAGTTGAATTCGTAATACGGGCCATCGGCCGACGCCCGTACAAACACCTCGAAGCAGGTCGATTGCCAAAGCCCATCCATGCGCAGGGGCGCGGACACGGGCGGCAGGCGCAAAGCGCAGATTTCGGCGGTTACGTTATAGTGCACAGAGAGTGTGCCGGCGCGCGGACGCGCGACGTCCACAGTGATGTGCATCACCGCATCGCAACGCGAATCCGCATGGGGTATCAGTCCCTGCCGCATTGCGGCGTTGTAGCACGTTCGCTGTCAGGTGGAATGATCAATGCCCGCCGAAAACCCGGCTCACGCCGGCCTGCGCGTCTTTCTGGATTTCGCGCAGATGATCTTCGCTCTTAAAACTCTCGGCGTAGATTTTGTAGACATCTTCCGTTCCCGACGGCCGCGCGGCGAACCAGCCGTTTTGGGCGACCACCTTGATGCCGCCGATAGGGGCGCCGTTGCCGGGCGCCTTGACCAGTTTCTTTTCTATAGGCTCACCGGCCAATTCCTTCGCGTCGAATTTTTCCGGGTCGAGCGCACCCAGCAGCTTCTTCTGCTCGCGCGAGGCCGACGCATCGATGCGCTGGTAGAACGATTTGCCGAGCGTTCGCGTGACGGTCTCATAGAATTTATTCGGGTCTTGTTTGATCTTCGCTGTGATCTCGGCGGCGAGGAGGCCCATGATCAGCCCGTCCTTGTCCGTCGTCCACACGGCGCCGTCTCGCCTGAGGAACGATGCACCCGCGCTTTCTTCGCCGCCGAAGCCGAGCGTGCCGTCGATCAGGCCTTCGCTGAACCATTTGAATCCCACAGGAACCTCGACAAGCTTGCGGCCCAGCTTTCCGGCCACGCGATCGATCATGCTGCTGGAGACGACGGTCTTGCCAACCGCCGCATCCTTTTTCCAATCCGTGCGATTTGTGAACAGATAGGCGATGGCCGCCGCGAGATAATAATTCGGGTTCATCAATCCGCTCGACGGACAAACGATGCCGTGGCGGTCCGCGTCGGTGTCATTGGCAAAAGCGACGTCGAATTTGTCGCTCATCGCGATCAGCCGCGTCATCGCATAGGGCGACGAGCAATCCATCCGGATCTTGCCGTCCCAATCGACGGTCATGAACCGGAAGGTCGGATCGACCGCATCGTTCGTCACCGTGGCCGAGATCTTGTAGCGCCCGATGATCGGTTGCCAGTAATGGACGGCAGCGCCTCCCAGCGGATCGATTCCGATGCGCACGCCGCTCGCGCGGATCGCATCCATATCGACGACATTGGCGAGGTCGGCGACATAGGGCCCGATATAGTCGCGCTGGTGAACGCAAGGAGATTTGAGCGCACGCCCAAACGGAATGCGTTGCACGCCTTGCAGTTTCTTTTCGAGAAACGCGTTGGCGGTATTCTCGATGGCACGCGTGATGTCCACGTCCGCAGGCCCGCCATTCGTGGGATTGTATTTGAAGCCGCCTTCATCGGGCGGATTGTGCGACGGGCTGATGACGATCCCGTCCGCCAGCCCCGTCTTGCGGCCGCGGTTGTAGGTGAGGATCGCATGCGAGATCACGGGCGTGGGCGTGTAGCCGCGCTGCGCGTCGATCATGGTTTCGACGCCGTTGGCCGCCAGCACTTCCAGAGCGCTCGCGAAAGCGGGCTCGGACAATGCGTGCGTGTCCATGCCCAGGAATAACGGCCCGTCGACGCCCGCCTGCTTGCGATACTGGCAGACGGCCTGCGCGATCGCGAGAATATGCGCTTCGTTGAAGGCGGTCGCGAAGGCCGAACCGCGATGTCCGGACGTTCCGAACGCGACGCGCTGCGTTGCAACGGAAGGATCCGGCGTGTCGGAATAATAGGTCGTGATCAGGCGCGCGACATTGACGAGCAACTCGGGCGGCGCGGGTTGGCCTGCAAGCGGGTTCACATTTTCGGCCACAACGATCCTCGCAAATTATCCCAGGACGACATGAACCGTGTGTGTTGCACCGTCGTCCACCAAAGGCACCAGGAGTTTCTTGTTTCCCGTCAGCATCTCGCCGTCGAGTCGGGTGGCGAGAATGCCGCGGCAAACGCCGAGAGGGTTCTCGACCGTAATCTCGTAGCGCGCCGAACGATAGAGGAACACGATTTCGAAGCTGGGCCAATCGTGCGGAATGCAGGGATCGATCGCCAGGTTCGCACCTTGGACGCGGAAGCCCAGGAGCCATTCAAGCGTCGCCCGATACATCCAGCCAGCCGAACCCGTATACCAGGTCCACCCGCCGCGCCCAACATGGGGCGGCATCGAATAGACATCGGCACAGGCGGCATAGGGTTCGACCTTGTAGCGATGAACGCCCGTGGGATCGTCGGAATGATGAATGGGATTGAGCATCGACAGCAATTCACCCGCTCTGTCGCCGTCGCCCTGCATGGCGAAAGCGAGGGCCGCCCACACGGCGCCGTGCGTATATTGTCCGCCGTTCTCGCGGATGCCGGGCGGGTATCCCTTGATATAGCCGGGGTCGTGCGCGGGGTGATCGAAAGGCGGCGTAAACAGCAGGGATACCTTGTCGTCGCGCCGCACGAGATATTTGTCGACCGCGGCCATGGCGCGCGCGGCGCGTTGAGGCTCCGCGGCGCGCGAGATGACGCCCCAGGATTGTGCGATCGAATCGATGCGGCATTCGTTGTTGGCGACGGAGCCGAGCGGCGCGCCGTCGTCGAAATAGGCCCGGCGATACCAGTCGCCGTCCCATGCTTCGCGTTCGAGCGATTCTTTCAGGCTTGCCGCATGCTGACGCCACTCCGCCGCGTGTTCCGACTTCGGGCGGCGCTCGTCGAGATTGGCGAACGCGTTCAGCGCCGCATAGAGGAACCAGCCCAGCCAGACGCTTTCGCCCTTGCCGCCTTCGCCAACGCGGTCCATGCCGTCATTCCAGTCGCCCGTTCCCATCAGCGGCAGTCCATGCGCGCCCGTTGCGAGACTCTTTTCCAGTGCGAGTGCGCAGTGATCGAACAGGCTTGCGGTCTTGTGCGAGATCGTCGGCAGGAAAAACGCGTCGTGCTCGCTGTCGTGCAGCACGGGTCCTTCGAGGAACGGCACCGTTTCATCGAGCACCGCGAAATCGCCCGTCACCTGAACATAGTGCGCCACGACATAGGCGAGCCAGCCGCAATCGTCGGCCACGCGCGTGCGAATGCCGCGTCCGGATTCCGGCAGCCACCAATGCTGCACATCGCCCTCGAGGAATTGCCGGGCGGCTGCGCGCAGCAAATGCTCGCGCGCGATATCCGGCCGCGAGACGCACATCGCCATCACATCCTGCAACTGGTCGCGGAAGCCGTAGGCGCCGCTCGCCTGGTAGAAACCGGTGCGCGCCCAGATGCGGCAGGCCAGAGTTTGATAAGGCAGCCAGCGATTGACGAGGATGTCGAGTGCGCGATCCGGCGTCTTGACCTGGACGGTGTCCAGAATGTCGTCCCATTGCTTCGTCACCGCAGCAAAAACCGCGTCGAGATCGGCGCTGCGGTACTTCGCAATAAGCGCCCGTGCATCCGGCCTCGAGGAGGTCTGGCCCAGGAAAAACACGATCTCGGTCGTGCCCACGGCGTTCAGTCTCAATTGCGTTTGCAGCGCGCCGCAGGGGTCGAGCGCGGGTCCGGTGCGATTCGAAAGAACCAAGCCCGGCGTCAAAGCGAGCGGGCGATCGAGCGCACCGTCGCGGCCCAGAAATTCCGCGCGATCGCAAGTCCATGCCGTTTGACGCCCGTTCAGGTCGGCAAATGCAATGCGGTCGTTGAATTGCTCGCTGCACGGATTTTGCGCAAAGATTGCACCCGTCCGGGGGTCGATTTCCGTCACGACGAATGGCGCGGTCGCAGTCCGGTTCGCGCCGAGAACCCATTCGACATAGGAGGTGATTGTCAGCCGCCGCTCGCGTCCGGAATGATTTGCGATTCTGAGACGCGAAATCTTGATCGGATCGTCGGTCGGCACGAATTGCAGAAGCTCGAGCGAAATGCCGTGCGAGCTGTGCTCGAACCGG
>Ga0302324_100002645_pt1 | contig 41014 bp, 39 predicted proteins | sample Palsa_T0_1_FD_201949 | JGI IMG/M metagenome (GOLD analysis project Ga0302324, IMG submission 201949) | Peat permafrost microbial communities from Stordalen Mire near Abisko, Sweden - Palsa_T0_1 | ecosystem: Environmental > Terrestrial > Soil > Palsa > Peat permafrost | place: Sweden: Abisko...
TCCGGCCGCTGCGCAAATGGCAGAAGAGTTCCATCGGTTCCGTCGCGATGGGGCACGAAATTGGCGTTACCGCGTTGCAGTTGGCGCAGGCTTGCGCGGTGATCGCGAGCGGCGGATTCCTGGTGAAGCCCCGGTTGCGCACGGATGCGCCCATCGCGGCGCCGGTGCGTGTGCTCCGGCCCGAGACGGCAATTACCATGCGCGGCATGATGGAAGGCGTGGTGCTCAAACCCTACGGAACCGGGCACCGATACGCGCGGCTGTTGGGTTACACGTCGGCGGGCAAGACGGGAACGGCCCAGATTTACGACTACAAATTGCGTCAGTACACGCATCTTTACAACGCGTCCTTCATGGGTTTCGCGCCCGTGACGAATCCGAGGATCGTGATTGTAGTGACGATTAACGGCACCGAAGGCACGGCCGGTTACGGCGGGCCAACGTCCGCTCCAGTGTTCCGCGAAGTGGCCGCGGCCGGGTTGCGCGTGATGGATGTGCCGAAAGATTTGCCCGAAATGGTTCCTTCCGAGGGTCGCGACCAGGCCGACGAGAACGACGTGGCCATCGCCGATGTTGGTTCTTCCATCCCTCTCCCGCTGGTCCAAGCTGACACTGCCGTTGCCGCCGACGACCGACCGGCAGCTTCCGCAAACAATGCTTTGGACCAGCGGGTTCTTTTAGCCAGGAATGAAAATTTGCAGCAGGATTTGGCTGGACCGCGCGTGCCCGACTTTCAAGGCAAGACTGTGCGCAGCGTGATTCAGCAGGCCGCCGCGCTCGGCATCCCGGTGGAGTTCACGGGCAGTGGAATCGCGCGCGCTCAGGCTCCTGGGGCCGGCGCCATTTTGCCCTCGGGGAGCTGGGTTCGCGTGCAATTTGGCCGTTAGCGGGGCCGCATGACAATTGAGCAGGTTCTCCTGGGCGTACGGCTCCGGAGGGAGTTGGCGCCGGGCCTGGGGCAAGTGTCGGTGGCGGGGTTGGAGTACGATTCGCGGCGCGTTGCGCCTGGATATCTATTCTTCGCGTTCCCCGGGGCGCGAGCCGACGGCCGCGAGTTTGCGCAACAGGCCATCGGTCGGGGCGCGGTTGCAGCGGTGAGCGAACTTTCGGCGCCCGAAGGATTCCGCGGAGCCTGGATTGAAGTAGAGCATGGCAGGCAGGCGCTGGCCTTAGCCGCTCGCAACTTTTACGGCAATCCTGCCGAGAGGCTGAAATTGACGGGCGTCACTGGAACGAACGGCAAAACGACGACAACCTTCCTGATCGACGCAGTGCTGCGCGCCGCGGGGATCACGACGGCGCTGGTGGGCACGATCGAGTACCGCCTGGCGGGCGAAGTTCGGCCGGCCGTGAACACCACGCCGGAATCGCTGGACCTGTACCGCATGTTCCAGGAACTGGAGCAGGCCGGCGGCACACATGCCACAATGGAAGTCTCATCCCATGCGCTTGCGCTGGGACGAGTCTACGGCATTCCGTTTCACACCGCTGTATTTACGAATCTCACGCGCGATCACCTGGATTTTCACCACACCATGGAGGACTATTTCGCCGCCAAGCAGTTGCTGTTTACTTCCGGCGATTCAGGTTCGGCCGCGCCCGCTTGGGCCGTCATTAATCACGACGACCCGTATGGCCGTCAGATGCATCCTGCGCCCCACACCCTGCGCTATGGATTCGAGGAGGGCGCGGATCTGCGCGGATCGTCGCTCCGCATGAATTTCGAAGGTTTGCAATTCACGGTACAGCAGGGCGCCGAGCGCGTGCAATTGACTTCGCCGCTGGTTGGCAAATTCAACGCCTACAATATTCTGGCGGCCTGCGGCGCGGCGTTGAGCTTTGGGTTGGATTGGAAGACAATCTCTACCGCCATCGCAAATTGCCCGCGCGTGCCGGGACGCTTCGAGAGCGTTCAGCAGGGCCAACCCTTTTTGGTGGTGGTGGACTATGCGCACACCGACGACGCGTTGCGCAACGTAATTTCCGTGGCGCGCGAACTGCATCCCAAGCGCGTGATCACGCTATTCGGCTGCGGTGGGGACCGGGATCGATCGAAGCGCCCGCTGATGGCCCAGGCCGCGTCGCAGTTGAGCGATTTTGTGGTGCTGACATCGGACAATCCGCGCTCGGAAGATCCCATCGCGATCATGAACGACGCGCTGGTGGGGCTTCGCCGTTTTGACACACCGCACATCGTGGAACCGGACCGGGCCAAGGCAATCCGTGCCGCGCTGAAGGAGGCCCAGGCCGGTGACATCGTGATTTTGGCTGGAAAAGGGCACGAAACGTATCAGGTGTTGAAGGATCGCGTCATACATTTCGACGATCGCGAAGTGGCGCGCGGCGTGCTGGAGGAGCTGGGGTGGAGTTCGAAGTGATGGAAGTGGCGAACGCACTGGGGCTCGCGGTTGGCAGTGACGCCCTCGTCACGGGCTGGAGTATTGACTCGCGGACCGTCGCGCCTGGGGATCTGTTCTTTGCGTTGCGCGGACCGAATCACGACGGCAATACCTACGTGGAAGAAGTGCTTCATAAGGGCGCCGTTGTGGCGATCGCGAATGAAACGAAACCAGGGGCGGTCTTGGTAGTACCGGACACGCTTCTAGCCTTGCAGAACACCGCGAGTTGGGCCTTGAAGCAATGGAACGGGGAAGTGATCGGGGTGACGGGCAGCGCGGGAAAGACATCGACCAAAGATGTGATTGCGGCGATGCTCGGAGCCAGCATGCCGGTGGGCAAGACGATCGGGAATCTGAACAACCATGTGGGCGTGCCGCTTTCGATTCTTCGCCTGCCGCGGGAATCGCGCGTCGCTGTACTCGAGATGGGCATGAATCATGCGGGTGAGATCCGGATATTGTGCGCGATTGCGCGCCCGCGCATCGGCGTGGTCACGAACGTGGGCTACGCGCACATTGAGGCATTTGATTCCATCGAAGGCGTTGCGGCGGCCAAGCGGGAGCTGATCGAATCGCTGCCCCCGGACGGCATTGCGGTGCTGAATGCCGACGATCCTTTTGTAAGCGGATTCCGAGAATTTCACTCCGGCCGCAGTATCACTTTTGGAATAAATCCCGGCGCCGACATTCGTGCCGAGAAGGTGCAACTGACCGATCACGGAGTGAGTTTCACGGTGGATGAAGTGCCGTTTGAGAGCGCGCTGATCGGGCGCCACAGCGTATTGAATATTCTCGCCGGGATGGCCGTGGCCTCGCTCTACGGCATCCGCCCCGTGCAACTCACCGAGGTGGTGAAGGATCTCGCGGCCCCCGCTATGCGCGGCCGGCGTCTGGTCCACAACGAAGTCGTGATTTTAGACGATTGCTACAACTCCAATCCCGATGCGGCGCGCGCGATGATCGACGCGCTCCGGGACACGCCAGCGAAACGGCGCATCGCCGTGCTGGGGGAGATGCTCGAACTCGGCCGTTGGTCCGAGCCGCTTCATCGTGACGTGGGTCGCTACGTCGCGGCGAGTGGAATTGATGTACTTGTTGGAATACGCGGCGAGGCCTGTCACCTTGTTGACGCAGCGAGGCAGGCAGGCCTGGCAGTCAACGCCGCGTTTTTTTTCCCCGACGCCCCCGCAGCGGGCGAGTACCTGATGCGGATCGCGCTTCCTGGCGACGTAATTCTGTTCAAGGGTTCGCGAGGCACGCACGTCGAGCACGCCCTGGAGAGGTTTGTCGCGCGGCCCAACTAAATGCTCTATTGGCTGTTCTACGAAAAGCTGTTTCACCACTACACGCCGTTCCGCGTGTTCGGGTACGCCACGTTTCGCACCGCGTTTGCCGCCATAACCGCGCTGTTCCTATGTCTGGCGCTGGGGCCCTGGTTGATCGCCAAGCTGCGCGAGTTTCAGATCGGGCAGTACATCCGTGAGGATGGCCCGAAATCGCACATGAAGAAAGCCGGCACGCCCACCATGGGCGGCATCCTGATCATCATCTCGATTCTGGTGCCGACATTGTTGTGGGCGAATCTCACAAATCCTTACGTGTGGATCGCGATGTTCGGATTGGTGAGCTTCGGGCTAATCGGATTTTGGGACGACTACGCGAAGATCCGGCACAAGCAAAATCTCGGCCTGACAGTGAAAGAAAAGCTCGCGCTGCAGGCGCTGGCGGCGCTGATCGTCGGTTTCATGCTGCTGGCGCTGCACGCGCAAAGGGCTTATTCGACCAGCATGAACGTGCCCTTTTTCAAAACCTTCAAGCCGGATCTGCTGATCGATTCGATGCTGCGCAACTGGTACACCTACCCGCTGGCATTCGTTTTCTTTTTCGCGTTCATGCTGCTGGTGATCGTCGGATCGTCGGATGCGGTGAATCTGACCGACGGGCTCGACGGCCTGGCAATTGGCCTGATGTTGATCGCTTCCTTCGCCATGACGGCCCTGACCTATGTCACCGGGCACGCGCAGTTCGCCGAGTATCTCGATCTGGCGCGGCTGCCGGGCGCTTCCGAGCTGACCATTTTTTGCAGCTCCATGGTAGGGGCCTCGCTCGGCTTTCTCTGGTACAACGCGCATCCCGCCGAAATCTTCATGGGCGACGTCGGATCGTTGGCACTGGGCGGAGCGCTGGGCGTGGTGGCGGTGCTGATCAAGCAGGAGATTCTGTTGCTGTTTATCGGAGGCGTCTATGTGATCGAAGCGCTTTCCGTGATCCTGCAAGTGGGCAGCTACAAGCTTCGCAAGAAGCGAATCTTCCGCATGGCGCCGATTCATCATCATTTCGAGCAGCTGGGGTGGGAGGAATCGAAAATCATTACGCGGTTTTGGATCTTGGGATTAGTGATGGCGCTGTTCGCGCTCACTACGTTGAAGCTGCGATAGCGAAGCGGGCATGGAAGAAGCGGTGCAATGCGCGAGCTGGATGGCGTCAGAGTTGTTGTGGTGGGAATGGGCCTTTCTGGTGTGGCGGCAGTGAGGTTGCTGCGCCAGAAGGGCGCCATCGTTCGGGCGGTGGATGAAAAGCCAATGGGCGAAATAGAAGGCGTGACAATTGAACCACAAACAGAGGCGGCGTTCCGCGACGCGGAGCTGGTCGTGCTTTCACCGGGTGTTCCAGCCGATCTCGGCTTGCTTGCGCCAATGCGCGCGCGCGGTGTTCCCGTGATCGGCGAACTGGAACTAGCCGCGCCATATCTTGAAGGACGGAATATAGGCATCACTGGCACCAACGGCAAGACGACAACCACTGCGCTGACGGGTCACATTTTGCGCGAGTCCGGCGTCGCTTGCCAGGTCGGCGGCAACATCGGCGCAGCACCCGCCGGAATGGTGGAAACTTCACGGCCGGATCAGTGGAACGTGCTGGAGCTATCGAGCTTTCAATTGGAAACCATCGAAACTTTTCGCGCGCACATTGCCGCGTGCCTGAACCTGACCCAGAATCATCTGGACCGGCACCATTCGTTTGAGAATTACGTCAATGCGAAAGCTCGCTTGTTCGAAACGCAGGGTCGGGACGACCTTGCAATTCTAAACGCGGACGATCCAGTTTGCGCGAGCTTCGCAACAAGAACGCCAGCAAAGACCGAGTGGTTCAACGCCGGCAATACATTTCTCAAAGAAGACGTGATTCACCTTGAGGGCTCAGCGCTTCTCAACGTCCATGATCTGCAGTTGCGCGGCCGTCACAACTACGAAAACGTCATGGCGGCGGCCCTGATTGGGATCAATGCCGGCGCTAACCGCGATCAGATCGCGAGCGCCGCCTCAACTTTCACTCCCGTCGAGCATCGCCTGGAGTTTGTTCGCACCATCGCGGGCGTCGGTTATTACAACGATTCCAAAGCTACCAGCGTGGATGCCACGCTCAAGGCTATCGGCGCGTTCGACCACGGGCTCTGGATCATCCTGGGCGGCAAGGATAAAGATAGCGATTACACCGTGCTTCGCGATCCGCTTCGCGCCAGTGCCCGCGCGGTGCTGTTGATCGGCGCCGCCGCTTCGAAAATCGCAATGCATCTTGGCGACGCCGTGCCGATCGTCCAGGCCGGCACTCTGGCTGCCGCTATTGATCGAGCCTCGAGCTCCGCTGCCCCGGGCGATACGGTCCTGCTTGCTCCTGCCTGCTCCAGCTTCGACCAGTTCGATAATTTCGAACACCGTGGCCGCGTCTTCAAGCAACTGGTGAACGCTCTAGAGGAAGGAGACCGGTAATGGCGCAGCGAATGAAGTCCGACTGGCTGTTGTTTGGAACCATCGTGGCCATGGTGGGCTTCGGCCTGGTGATGATCTACAGCGCGTCATCCGTGGTCGCTGAGCTCAACCCCCGTATCAACTCCAGCTTCTACTACGCCGGACACCAATTGTTGTGGGCCGCGGGCTCGTTCATCGCATTGATGTTTTTCAAGCGGCGCGATTACCGCATGCTGCAGAGCCCCACTTGGGCCTTTGGCTCGCTAGGAATGGTGCTGTTCCTGCAGATCCTGGTGTTCTTTCTCGACAGCAAGACGCACCGCTGGTTTCGCCTCGAAGGAGTCGGCACGCTGCAGCCGTCGGAGTTCGCTAAACCGGCGCTCATCGTCTTTTTCGCCTACTTTGTCACGCAAAAGCGCGAGGCCATAAACACCCGCCGCACTATCGTGGCTGCCTCGCTCGCGCTGGCGGTGCTGGCGGCGACAGTCGGATTGGGCGACCTCGGCACGGCCATCGTGCTCATCGTTCCCACGGCTGTGGTCTTCTACGTGGCGGGCCTGGAGCGCAAGTTTGTAGTGGCGGCGCTGGTGGTCGGGTTGCTAATCGCCGTGGGATTTGTCGCGGCCAAGCCGTATCGAATGGCGCGCATCGTGGGATTTTTCGATCCCGAGTACAAGTTGATTGGCATGCTGGATCGCGAGGGAAAGATCAAAAAATACGTCAGCCAATCGGTGACGACGCGTGACGCGGGATACCAGGTTCGCCAGTCTAAAATCGCGGTGGGCAGCGGCGGATTGCTCGGTCTGGGCCTCATGCAAGGCCGGCAAAAGATCCTTTATCTGCCGGAAGCGCACACCGACTTCATCTATGCCGTGGTAGGCGAAGAGCTGGGCCTATGGGGCTGTGGAGCGATTCTCGCTGGATTCCTGGTGATCCTGGCGCGCGGGCTGCAATTGTACTGGGTGGCGCATGACGACTTTGGACGCTACCTGGCGCTGGGCGTAACTTCATCCATCGTCATTCAAGCCCTGATCAACATGAGCGTCGTCCTCGGCATGGGACCGACCAAAGGGATTCCGCTACCGATGATCAGCGCCGGCGGGAGCTCGCTGATGAGCACGCTGATTTGTCTTGGAATGTTGCTCAGCGTGAGCGAGCACTCGGGATATTGAGCACTTAGGTAAGAGCATGGAAAACGGATGGCGACGATCGTGATGGCCGGTGGAGGAACGGGAGGGCATGTAATGCCGCTGCTTGCCGTGGCGCGCGAACTCGCAACCGCCGGCCACCAATCCGTGTTCATCGGAACGCGCACCGGCTTTGAGGCGAAGCTGGTGCCGCCGTCGGGTTTTCCGCTCGAATTCATCGAGATCGGCGGATTGAATCGCGTGGGCGCCCTGCGGACCATCCGAACGCTCGCCCAACTTCCCTTCAGCGTGCGCCGCTCCGCGCAATTGCTAGCTAAGCACCGGGCTTCCGCCATCTTCAGCTTGGGCGGATACGCCGCGGGCCCCGTGGTGGCCGCCGCTCTGTGGAAACATCTGCCGCTGGTGCTGATGGAGCCGAACGCTATGCCGGGCCTGACCAATCGCCTGGTGGGACGCTTTGTAAATCGGGCCTTGTTGAGTTTTTCCGATGCGGCGCATTTCTTTCCGCCGGGAAAGTCCGAGATCACCGGCCTGCCTGTCCGGCCCGAGTTTTTCCGCATCCCACCCAAGCAGCGCGAAGCCAAGCTCACCATCCTGATCACCGGCGGAAGCCAGGGGTCGCGCACGTTGAACGAGGCGGCGCGCGGAAGCTGGAGTTATTTTCGCGAGGCCCATTCTCCCGTGCGTTTCATTCATCAAACCGGAACTGCCGCGTATGCAGCCCTGGCGCAGAAGCTGGCGGGGAGCGGCGTCGAAGGCGAGATCTCGCCGTTTATCGAGGACATGCCGGCGGCGTTCGCGCGTGCCGATCTGGTAATTTGCCGCTCCGGTGCGGGCGCGGTAGCCGAATTGGCGGCGTCCGGGAAGCCGGCCATCCTGGTGCCTTTTCCGCACTCCACCGATCAGCATCAACTGCGCAATGCCGAAGCGTTCCAGAAGGCGGGCGCGGCCCTGCTGGTACTCGATGGCGAGATGGATGGCGGCCGGCTCTTCGAAGAAGTGGAAAAGTTACGCATGCGTCCGGAATTGTTACAGCGCATGGGCGAGCGCGCCCGGACTTTCTCGCATCCCGATGCCGCCCGGCGCGCAGCCGGCGTTCTGGAAACGGCCATCGCCCATTGACATTCATCCTGAAAGCCGAAACAATACAGGATTAAAATGTTTTTTAAGCCGCAGCACCTGCACTTCGTCGGAATCGGCGGCATTGGCATGAGCGGCATTGCCGAGGTGTTGTTGAATTTGGGTTACCAGATCAGCGGCTCGGATCTGAAGCTGAGCGCCACCACTGATCGTTTAGCTTCGCTCGGCGCGAAGATTTACGAAGGGCACTCGGCCGCGAACGTAGCGGGAGCCAAGGCGCTGGTGGTCAGCTCGGCCGTGGATGCCTCCAACCCGGAAGTCCAGGAAGCGCGCCGCTCGATGATACCGGTTATCCCGCGCGGTGAGCTCCTGGCCGAGTTGATGCGCTTGAAATACGGCATCGCGATCGCTGGAAGCCATGGGAAAACCACCACCACGTCCATGACGGCCACTGTTCTCAATGCCGGCGGACTGGATCCGACGGTGGTGGTCGGCGGGAAGGCCGCTTCCATGGGCGGCTCGAACGCGCGCGTGGGCCAGAGTGATTTTCTGGTGGTTGAATCGGACGAAAGCGACGGCTCGTTTCTGAAGCTCAGCCCCATTCTGGCCGTCGTCACGAACATCGACCGCGAGCATCTGGATCACTATCCATCCATCACCGAGATTCGCGCGGCGTTCCTCGAGTTCATCCAGAAGGTGCCGTTCTATGGCGCGGCAATCCTGTGCCTGGACGACGAAAACATCCAGCAGCTGCTTCCCGCTGTGAATCGCCGTGTCCTCACCTACGGCAGGAGCCAGCAAGCCAGCGTGCAGATCTACGATTTGGATTGCGCGGCATTCGAGAGCCATTTTTCGGTGCGAACGCGCGGGCGCGATCTGGGGACGTTTCACTTGCGAGTGCCCGGCGTTCACAACGTGTTGAATGCTACGGCCGCAATCGCGGTCGGGCTGGAGCTGGACATCCGGCTGGAATCTATCCGGGAAGCGCTCGCCGGTTATGCCGGCGTCGATCGGCGGTTTCAGGTGCGCGGCCAAGCCCGCGGCGTCACAGTGATCGACGACTACGGCCATCATCCCACCGAGATCCGCGCAACGCTCGCCGCCGCGCAGCTCTGCAAATTTCAACGCGTCCACGCGGTTTTTCAGCCGCATCGTTACACGCGCACGCAGCACTTGATGGATGAATTCGCGAAGAGTTTTCATAAAGCCGACGTGGTCTATGTGTTGGACATTTATGCTGCTTCGGAAGCGCCCATCGAGGGCGTCACTGGCCGATCGCTCGCCGATAGGATCCGGGAATTTGGGCATCGCTGCGTGCAGTTCACAGGGACCATCGATCAAACCGTGGACGCCGTGCTCGAAAAAGTGCGCGATCGAGACGTGGTTCTGACTCTCGGCGCAGGAAACGTGTGGCAGGTTGGCGATCGTGTTCTGGCGAAGCTCAAGGAGGCGGCGTAGGTGGCGTCCGAATCCAGCGCGAAATCCGGCTCGACGTCTAAGAAAGTTCGCGTCACCCCGTCGCCGCGACTGCTGGTGCGTTTTGCCGGCATTGCCGTTGCAGTGGTCGTAGCTCTGAGCGGCGGCATTTACGCCTCGGAACGTTTTGCCCAGTTTCTGATTCGCGATACCCGCTTCTTTCTGCCCGGTCCCGCCGACTACGGGCTGGAGAGCCCGAATCTTGAGCTGCACGGGATCCGATTTGCTTCGCGCCAGCAAGTGCTGCGGCTATTCGAGCCGGATTATGGTCGCAGCCTCTACCTGTTTCCACTGGCCGCGCGCCGGAAAGAATTGCTGGGCGTCCACTGGGTGCATGACGCTTCCATCGCGCGCACCTGGCCGAACCGCGTGGTGATTCAGATCACGGAACGAAAGCCCGCCGCATTCATCCAGCTGCCCGCCGAAGCCATGCTGCGTTGGGCCCTCATTGACGAAGAGGGCGTCATTCTCGATCCTCCGCCAAAGGCCGCATTTACGCTCCCGGTCCTGTCCGGCGTCCGGGTTGGCGAGGGTCAGGAAAAGCGCGGCATTCGCGTACGCCGCATGCAGCGGCTGATGAAAGAGCTCGGTCCGCTGGCCGACAACGTCTCCGAAGTGGACGTCGGCGACCTGGATGACTTGAAGATCACCGAGCAGGCCGGCCGCGCCGCCGTTACTCTGATGCTGGGCGATCGCAACTTTACGTCGCGCCTCAAAAATTTCCTCGAACACTACCCGGACATCCATCGAAGCATGCCGCAGGCGACGTCCTTCGACTTGCGGCTGGATGATCGCATTACCGGCTTGGAGGCGTCTCGCAATGCCCGTTAAACCACAGATCGCGGCCGGCCTGGATATCGGAAGTTCTTTCACCCGCTGCCTGATCTTGCTGCTGGAGAACGGGCGCCTGCGCTACGCCGGACACAGCGAAGTTCCTTCCGCCGGATGGAGCAAGGGCAAACTCGCGGACCAGCAAGCCGTGACCGCGTGTGTGCAGGCGGCGGTGCACGAAGCCGAAACGCAGGCGCGCGTTTCCGTGGACGCGCTGGTGGTGGGCGTGGGGGGCGCAAGCGTCGACGGTTTGAATAGCCGCGGCATCTACGAATTCGGACGGCCGCGTCCAATCACCCTCGATGACATGGCCTACGCCGTAGAGCGCAGCGAGCAAGTGCGTCTGGAAGAAGACCGCATGATCCTGCATTTGTTCCCGCAGGATTTTACGTTGGACGGCCGCTCCGGCAAACGCTACCCGCGCGGCTCCATCTGCTCCCGCCTGGAAGCCAACGTTCACATCGTCATCTGTTCCGAGCAGGAACATCACGCCATCATGCACGCGGTGCAGCAAGCGTCGTACGCCGTCGAGGAATCGATGTTTGAACCCGTGGCAACGGCTTATGCCGCCGTCAATCGCGACGACCGCAATCGCGGCGTGGCGGTGGTGGACATTGGCAAGCACTCGACGGACTTGGTGGTTTACGACGGCGAGGCTGTATTGCTGGCGCGCAGTCTCGCGATTTCGGCGGATCACTTCACGCGCGACGTGGCCGTGGGGCTTACCGTGCAATACGACGATGCCGAGCGCCTCAAGATCGAATATGGATGCGCGATGCTGGGACTCACCTCCGATAACAGCTATATCGAGGTGCCGTCCAACGAAGGACGCCTGCCGCGCGAAGCCCCGCGCAAGCAACTCAACGAGATCTTGGAGGCGCGCGCCGAAGAGCTGTTCATCCACGTCGGCTCCGAGCTGGTGACCATCGGCATGGATCAAAAGCTTTTGGAAGGCGTCATTTTGGCCGGCGGCGGGGCCATGCTGAACGGCATGTGCGACATGGCCGAGCGCGTGCTCAATTGTCCCGCTCGCAATGCCATCCCGGGCGGCATCCAGGATTTTCCAGACGAGCTTTGCACTCCGGCGTGGTCCACTGCGTCGGGCTTGGCCCGCTACTCGGCGCGCTTGAAAACGAATCGGGACACCAAGCGCAGAGCACCCGGGCTGATGGGAATGCTGTTTCGATGATTTTCAAGACGATCACAGGAGGTTTCGAATGGACGCATTGAAGTTCGCGATACAAGAAGAGGCCCTCGAAGGCACCAGGATCAAAGTGGTGGGCGTCGGCGGCGGGGGTTCGAACGCGGTGGCCCGCATGATGAACGAAGGCCTGAGCGGCGTCGAATTTCACATTCTCAACACCGATGTTCAGGCGCTCACCGCCTCGCCGGTGCCCAACAAGCTCGCCATCGGCTCCAAAGTGACCAACGGTCTGGGCGCGGGGTCCGATCCTTCTTTGGGACGCCAGGCGGCGCTCGAGGACACCGAGCGCATCATCGAAGTGCTGGAAGGCGCCGACATGGTGTTCGTCACCGCGGGGCTGGGCGGCGGTACCGGCACCGGCGCCGCACCCGTGGTTGCGTCCCTCGCCAAGGAGTTGAACGCGCTCACCGTCGCGGTAGTCACGAAACCGTTCGCGTTCGAGGGGCCGCGCCGAATGAAGCAGGCCGACCGCGGATTGTCGGAGCTGGGCGGCACTGTGGATACCGTGATCACCGTGCCCAATGACCGCTTGCTTGAGCTGGTTCCGCGCGGCACCAGTTTCTTCGAGGCGTTTCGCATCGCCGACGATATTTTGCGGCAGGCCGTGCAAGGCATCAGCGACATCATAACCACGCCTGGATTGATCAACCGCGACTTCTCCGACATCCGCGCCATCATGCTCGGCATGGGCTACGCGATGATGGGCACCGCGTCGGCGTCCGGCGAGAACGCTTCCATCGAAGCGGCCCGCCAGGCCATTAGTTCGCCGCTGATGGAAGAGGGCGGCGTGAAAGGCGCGCGTGGCGTGCTCATCAACATTACAGGTTCCAGCAAGCTGAGCCTGCACGACGTGAACGAAGCCTGTTCGCTGATTCGCGGGGCCACGGCTAACGAGGACGCGCAGATTAATTTCGGCGTCGTGCTGAACGAGTCGCTCAAGGACACGGTGAAGATTACCGTAATCGCCACCGGATTCCAGCGCGATAATCTGCCGCAACTGGCGCGCCGCGCGAGCGCGTCCGCAGCCCCGGCCACGGTGGAACCGATTGTTTTTGAGAACCTGCCGCAACCGTTTGCTGCTGCGGTGCCTGCTCCCGCCCCAACTCCAGTGACCGAACCGCTATTCAGCAGCGGGTTATCAGCCAGTTCGTCGTTCTTTCGTGACCCGCCGCCATCTCCGGAACCCGAAATGGAGCCGGAGCCCTCCGAGCAAGTGACTGTTGACGATCTGGAGGTTCCAGCGTTCATGCGCCGCGAGCGGAGGTTGTACCAATAATACACCTCGAAATGGTGTGTAATTGACTCATCCTCGATATCATGTTATACATGTAACTGGAGGATGATTTATGACCACCTCAGAAACGCCGACCCGCGTCGCAGACGAGGCGTGGCTGGCCTTGGCTCTATTGCAATATGAGCAGCCGGAACGAGATTCATTCTCAGCCAAGGAGATTCTCGATCGGGTGAAGTCGGAGCAAGTTCATCCCGAGTTGCGGCCTGGCGTCCCGGTCCACATATACCTGCACAACGTCGCCAATGTCGCTCCGAATTCCGCGAAGTACCGGATGTCTTATAAGCTCGGCGATGAAACATACCGGCTATTCCGTCCCACGGATAGAGCGCATCCTGCTAGGAAGGGCAAGATGATCCCGAAGCGCGACGAACTTCCACAAAAATATCATTACCTGCTGGATTGGTATGAGCGCGAATATTGCCGTAAGCAGACAGCCATCAACACGGAAGACGATCCCATCCTCCAAATGAGGGGCGTTGGTAAGGAAATTTGGGCCGATACCAACGCTGACGACTACGTTAGGAGTCTGCGCGCTGATTGGTATGGAGATAAACGCGCCGCTGGGAGCTAGTCTTGGCCAACATCTTCTGGGATACAAACCTGTTCATTTATCTGCTCGAGGACAGTCCAGGATTTGGAGCATCTGTAGAGGATTTACGCCAAAGAATGGTCCTTCGAAATGACCGGCTTTTCACTAGCGCGATGACCGTCGGAGAAATTCTTGTAAAGCCGCTGTCCACCGGCCACAGGTCGCTGGCGGACCGGTATAGAGCATTCTTTTCTGCTCCGGAGCTCACCATTTCGGCGTTCGGCATCGACGCCGCGGAAGCGTACGCCGGGATCCGCCAGGATCGCGCGATTAATCCTGCGGACGCTATTCAATTGGCGTGCGCCGCAGCCGCCGAAGTTGATTTGTTCATCACCAACGACGGCCGCCTAAGCAGAAAGAATATTCCCGGAATCAAATTCATCTCAGGCCTGAGCGAAGCGCCAATCTGATCCCCGATTCGCTCGCTACTGAAACACTGGCTGCACCCGCGATCCGACCGGGATCGGTTTCTCCGATGGCATCGCCACTGCGTCGCCGTCCTTCAATCCGGAGAGCACCTGCGACTTTGTGTAATTCGAAATGCCGAGGCTTATCTTGCGCCACGCCACGCGGTCGCCTTCCAGTACCAGGACGCCCGTCTCCGAACCCTGCCGGCGAATCGCCTCTTTCGGAATCGCGATCGCGTTGTCCACCACCGTCGCCTGAATGTCCGCGTTGATGTTGGCATTTGGAAGTAAATCGCGGTCCGGATTTTCGATGATGCAGCCGACCTCTCCCACCTGTCGCGTCCCTAGCGGCATGATCTGCGCCGGAAGCTTGTCCACCTGGCCCTTCCATTGATGGCCCGGAAGCGCATCCCACGTAATTACCACCAACTCGCCTTCACGCACTTTGCCGAGGTCCGGCTCATCGACGTAGACAGTAACGCGGACGCGATCCAGGCGGCCTACCTTAGCGATCGGATCGCCTGGATTCACGTAGGAGCCTTGCTTCAAATCGAAGTCATATAAGGTGCCGTCCATGGGAGCGCGAATCACGCTCAAATCGAGATTGGTTTGCGCCACTGCGGCGGCAGACTGAGCTTCCTGCAATCGCGCCTTCGCGATGTCCTTATCGATCCCGGTGACGAGCGCGGCCTTGTTCTTTTCGAGCGCCTGGATTCTCAACTCCAGTTGATCCACCAACTGGCGCGCGGAGTCCAGCTCCTGGCGCGTTGCCGCCTGTTTTGCAACCAACCGCTCCAATCCTTCGTAACTCTTTTTCGCGGCGTCCAGGTCGAGCCGAACCCGCGCGAGATCGGCTTCGATTTGCTGACGTTCCGCGACACGGCCCCCTTGGGTCAACACTTTCTCCTGCGCCTGGGCCTCTTGAATGGTAGCTTGTGCCTTGGATAAATCGGCGCTAGCCACGCGCGTATCGAGCTCCACCAGCGGATCGCCTTTTCGCACAAACTGGCCCCGGGTTACCCTGATCCGCGTAATTAATCCGGCGCGCTCCGAGCGCACCGGCATCCATTCGATCGGCTCGACCTTGCCGTTGGTGTTCAGTGAACTGACCAGCGTTTCGCGGGTGACCTTGGTAAAATTCGCCTCCGGCGGCGCCGCTTTTTTCACCGCGAGCCAGGTCGCAATCACGGCCGCGCCCACTAGAAGAATCCCGAGCCAGCTTCGGCTACGGATCACGAACAAGACCTCGCGCGAATGTGTAAGCGGAATGCAATCCCCATTTTCCCAGAATCTATTCCAAGACTACCAGGGTGTCCCCGGCGCCCACGGTTTCGCCCTCACGAGCGCTAATCTCGATCACGCGGCCCGGCCGGCTCGCTTTCAATTCGTTCTGCATCTTCATGGCTTCCACCACCACCAGGCCCTGCGAAGTTTCCACCAGATCTCCCGCTTCGACCAGCACGCGGACCACTTTGCCAGGCATGGGCGCGGTCACGTTCTGGCGTCCCGATCCGATGGCGGTGCGGGAACTCCGGCTGGCATCGCGGGGATCGTTGACCTCCACGGCAAACCGCCGGCCCGCCGCGCTGGCGATCAATCCCGCGCTTGCGGTCAAACCACGGCCCGACGGCTGAATCCGTATCTCATAGCTCGCGCCGTCTAAAAGCACCGAATAGACGCCGGCTTCCACTGGCAGCACACCGTCGAGTTGCTGGGAATCGATCTCAATCGCGCGGCCCTCCACCATCACTTGCCATTTCATCGCAGAAGTTGGCCCCGTCCTTCGCTCAGCCAACGGGAATCCACGCACTCCGCACCCTGAGCCGCGAGCGTACGCAAGCGGGGTTGTGAGTACGCCGCCGCTGCCAGCGCCACTGCCATTTCGAGTTGCTCCGGTGCCGCGGCCCGCGGTTTTCGACGGCCGAAGAAATCCGCGACGAACTCGGTCGAAAGCTTGCCAGCGCGAAATTCAGCGTCGTCCAAAATCTCGCGAAAGAAAGTCAAATTCGTTTCTACTCCTGTGATCGTGTATTCGCACAGCGCGCGCTGCAAGCGCTGGATGGCTGCGTCGCGATCGCGCCCCCACGTGACCAGCTTGGCCAGCAACGGGTCGTACTCCAGCGGCACGGTCCAGCCCGCGTACACGCCCGAGTCCAGCCGCACGCCAGGACCGCTGGGTTCGCGCAGTTGCACGATCTTGCCGGGCGATGGAAAGAAATTCGTTTCCGGATCTTCAGCGCACACCCGGCATTCCATGGCCCATCCTTGCCACGCGACGTCCTTCTGCGAGAACGGTAGCGCCTCGCCCGCCGCAATTCGCAATTGCAATTGGACCAGATCGTATCCGGTTACCAGTTCCGTCACTGGATGCTCCACCTGCAAGCGCGTATTCACTTCCAGAAAATAAAAATTTCCGCGATCGTCGGCCAGAAACTCCACCGTGCCCAAATTGTCGTACTCGGCCGCGCGCGCGATCTTCAACGCCGCGTCGCCCATGGCGGCCCTCAACTCAGGATGCCGCGCGACCCATGGCGATGGGCACTCCTCTACAATCTTTTGGTGACGGCGCTGCAACGAACATTCACGCTCGCCCAGGTGCACCAGGTTTCCATAGTGATCGCCGGCCACTTGGATCTCGATGTGCCGCGCCTTTTCGATCACTTTCTCGATGTATATTTCGCCATTCTGAAACGCACGCTCGGCTTCGCTGGCTGCGTCCCGGACGGCGGATTCGAGCTCGCTCTCGGCATTCACTCGCCGCATGCCCTTCCCGCCGCCGCCCGCGGCCGCTTTCAGCAATACCGGATAGCCGATATCGCGCGCCAGCGCCCGGGCATGCTCCAATTCGGTAGCCGGCTCTTCGCTGCCCGGAACTACCGGGGCGCCCGCCTGCTTGGCTAACGTTCGCGCCGCGGTCTTCGATCCCAAGCGCCGGATCGATTGCGCGGATGGCCCGATAAAGACCATGCCTTCGCGCGCGCAGCCGGCGGCGAAATCCGCATTCTCGCTCAGAAAGCCGTAACCCGGATGGATGGCGTCCGCTCGATGCTTCTTCGCGGCTTCGAGAATGCGCCCCTGGTGCAGATAGCTCTCGGTGGAAACCGCGGGCCCAATGTGCACCGCTTCGTCGGCCATGCGAACATGCAAAGCGCCGCGATCGGCGTCCGAAAAGACGGCGATGCTGCGAATGTTCATGTCGCGTAGCGCGCGAACGATGCGCACGGCGATCTCGCCACGGTTGGCGACCAGGACCCGACCAAACATGCGCTTTCAGGTTAACCTAAACCCAGTGAACAACGAAGAATTCAGACAATACGGCCACGATGTGGTGGACTGGCTGGCGGCCTATCTAAAGGACATCCGTCAATATCCGGTGTTGCCGGCCATGCAGCCAGGCGACCTGGTGGATCGTCTGCCCGCGCACGCCCCGGATTTCGGCGAGCCCATGGACACCATTCTGGAGGACTTTCAGCGCTCCATCGTCCCGGCGCTCACACACTGGAACCATCCCCGGTTCTTCGCCTACTTCGCCGTATCGGCCTCCGAGCCTGGGATTCTCGCGGAGATGCTGGCCGCCGGGCTGAATGTCAACGGCATGTTGTGGAAAAGCTGCCCGGCGCTCACGGAGCTCGAACAGGTAACGCTCGGATGGCTGCGCCAATGGATAGGACTGCCGGAGGAATTCTTCGGCATCATCTACGACACTGCGTCCGTGAGCACTCTGCATGCCATCGCGGCCGCTCGCGAGATGGCGGATCCCGAAACTCGCGCGCGCGGCAATTCCGGCGGGTTGGTGATGTACACCTCCGAACACGCCCACTCCTCGGTGGAGAAGGCCGGCATCCTGCTCGGTATCGGCCAGGACAACATTCGCAAGATTCCCGTGGATCAGGCGTTCCGCATGCGCGTGGACATTCTGCGGGAGACCGTCGCGGCGGATCGAGGCGCGGGTAAGCGGCCGTTTTGCATCATTCCCACGGTTGGGACCACGTCGACGTCGAGTATCGATCCCGTGGATGAAATTGCCAATGTCGCAGAGGAGTGCGGAGCTTGGCTGCACGTGGATGCGGCCTATGGAGGCGTGGCGGCCGTGGTGCCCGAGCTGCAGTCCGTCCTCCATGGCGCATCGCGCGCGCACTCGCTGGTCGTAAATCCGCACAAATGGCTGTTCACGCCGATCGACTTGAGCGCATTCTACACGCGCAAGCCGGAAATCCTGCGCCAGGCATTCTCGCTGGTACCGGAATACCTGCGGACCGCCGAGGACCCGCGCGCGGTGAATTACATGGACTACGGCGTTCAACTGGGCCGCCGTTTCCGCGCTCTGAAGCTGTGGTTCATCATGCGCCACTACGGCCGCGACGGGATCGCCGGACTGGTTCGGGCCCACATCGGCTACGCGCAGCGGCTGGCCGCTCTGATCCGCGAGCACCCGGATTTCGAGCTGTCCGCGCCCACGCCGTTCTCCCTGATCTGTTTCCGCTGTCGAGGCTCCGACGACGACAACCGCGCTCTCTTGGAGACCGTCAATTCGTCGGGCAAAGCATTCCTGTCGCACACCGTGCTGAACGGAAAATTCGTGCTTCGTCTCGCGATCGGCAACCTGGGCACGCAATGGGAGGACGTTGAGGAAACTTGGAACCTGGTCCGCCAGGCCGCGAAAAAGACCGCCTAGGAGGTCTTTTGCAATAGAAACTCGTCCACCGTATTCAGAAGCAGCGACGGATGGACCGGCTTCGAAATGTAGCCGCTCATACCGGCTTCGAGACAGCGCTCCTTGTCGCCATTCATGGCGTGCGCCGTCATGGCGATGATCGGGAGCTGCTTCCAGCGCTGTTCCTTGCGGATGAGCCGCGTTGCTTCCAGGCCGTCCAGTACGGGCATCTGTACGTCCATCAAGACTAAATCGAAAGCGGCGCTGGACTTCAACTTACTGAGAGCCTCCTGCCCGTCATTGGCCAGCTCGATGTAGAAACCTCGCTTGCGCAAGACCGCTGTCACCACTTTTTGATTCACCTGATTGTCTTCGACAACCAGAATGCGAAGCGCATGCTCAGTCAGAATGGTGCGCGCTAGCGCGGTCGCCGCTGCGGCGCTAGCGTCATGATTCCCGTTCGCAGCCGGCTGTGCTTCACACTGCAGAGTGACGGTGAACGCGGTTCCGCTGCCGACTTCGCTGTTTACGGTGATCTCGCCGCGATGCAGCTCCACCAATTTTCGGGTGATGGACAAGCCAAGTCCGGTCCCGCCGTACTTGCGGCTTACACTGCCGTCGGCCTGGGTAAATTCGTCGAAGATATAGAGGAGCTTGTCGGCTGGAATGCCCGTGCCATTGTCTTCGACCGTGAATCGAAGCGTAAATTCGGACCCGTGGGAGAACTGACCGTCCATTCGCACCACCACGGATCCGTGCTCGGTGAACTTAACGGCGTTGCCGATCAGATTGGCGAGGATCTGGCGGATGCGCAGCGGGTCCCCGATGATCTCTCGCGGCACGCTGGGCGACACTTCGGCCCCCAGCCCCACGGAGTTTTCCTGCGCTTTCGGCTGTTGGGTCTTGATGCAATCCGCCACCAGGGCTCGCACCTCGAACGGAATTCTTTCCAGGGTCATTTTTCCTGCTTCGATCTTGGAGAGGTCCAGAATATCGTTTAGCAAAGAGATCAGCGAATGGGCGCAATCCTGCGCGGTCTGTAGCTGCTCGGCGAGCTCCGGATTCACGCCCTGATCCAGCGCGATATTCAGCATCCCAATCACGCCATTCATGGGCGTCCGCAACTCGTGCGAGATGTTGGCCAGAAATCTGCTCTTGGCTTGGTTGGCCTCCTGCGCGATGCGCGTGGCTTCCTCCAACTGGTCGGTGCGATCCTTTACCTTCTGTTCGAGCAGCTCCTGCTGTTCCCAAATCTGCTTCTTGGAAGCGGCCAGCGTCTCGATCATGCGGTTGAAGCTTTCTCCCACGAACTCCACCTCGTCGCCGGTTTTGGTCACTTCGATCTGTTCCAGGCGTCCGTTCTGAACCGAGGTAATGGCGTCCTGCAGCAGCCGTAACGGCCGCGTAAGCAACCGGATTGTGAAGCGCGATATGGCCGCCGTAACCAGTAGGACCACCACAAACAGCAGCGCTGCGTTACCGGCGCTCATGTTGTTCTGGTGGATATCGTACGCGAAAATGATCCCTACTACAAAGAACACCAGCGCCGCGCTGAACAAAGAAAACTTCGAGGCCAGCGAGCGCAGCACGGCGGGACGCGCGCGCAGAGCATCGGCTGTCGGCGATTCCTCTTTCGCGGGCTCGGCCATCATACTTGTCCATCGGCTTTCCTAAGGTGTGCTGCATAAGGGAGAAGCCTTAGCGCCATCGGGGGCAGGCCATCCCGCCAATGCTATCTTGGGAAAAGTGAGTCGCCTCGGCACGGTTCTGTGCGGCATCCCGTTGGTGAATCCCGTCATTGCGGCCTCTGGAACCTACGGCTACGGCGTGGAGTTTGCAACCGTCGCCGACTTGAACGCGATGGGCGGCCTGGTGGTGAAGGGGCTCTCGCGTGAACCGATCGCCGGCAATCCGCCTCCGCGGCTGTGGGAAGCCGAGGGCGGGATGATCAACTCCATCGGCCTGCAAAACATCGGCGTGCGCGCCTTCGTTCAAGAGAAGCTTCCGGCCCTGCGCAACCTGCGAACGGCGATTTTTGCCAATGTGTTCGGGTATGCGCCCGAGGATTACGCCGAGGTGATCCGCGTTCTGGAAGACGCGGAAGGCATCGCCGGTTACGAGCTCAACGTTTCCTGTCCTAATACCAAGCATGGCGGCATCTATTTTTCAAGCGATCCCGCGCTGTTGAGCGCTCTGGTAACGTTACTCCGAAAACAAACCCGGCGTCCATTAATCGTGAAGCTTTCTCCCAACGTGGCGCGCATCGAACCGCTGGCCGTGGCCGCCGAGCAGGCCGGAGCCGACGCCATCAGCCTGGTGAACACGTTCGTATCTCTCGCCATCAACGCACATGCCCGTCGGCCTCGCATCGGTGCGGTATTCGGAGGTTTATCCGGACCGGCTATCAAGCCCATGGCGCTCCGGTTCGTCTACGAAGCGGCCAAGGCAGTGCGAATTCCGGTAATCGGTCTGGGCGGCATCCGTAGCGGGGAAGACGCAGCCGAGTTTCTGGTGGCAGGCGCCTCGGCTGTTCAGGTGGGCACGGCGAATTTTTGGGATCCGGCGGCGCCCGGACGTATCGCACGCGAACTGGACGAATATCTTCAAGCAGAGAAAATCGCTAACGTTCGAGAACTGGTGGGGACTTTGCAGATATGAAACAGACAATTTCGACTGAGCAGGCGCCCAAGGCCATTGGTCCTTATTCGCAAGCCGTGGTGTATGGCGGCCTCGCGTACCTGAGCGGGCAGATCGCCATCGATCCAACCAACAATAAAGTAATCGAAGGCGGAATCTCGGCGCAGACCGAGCGCGTGCTCGAAAATGTGAAGGCCATTTTGGAAGCTTGCGGAGCCTCGCTCGATTCGGTCCTGAAGACCACGGTCTTCCTCAAGGACATGGGAGACTTCGCGCCCATGAACCAGACCTATGAGCGCTACTTCGCGGCGAATCCACCTGCGCGGTCTACTGTGCAGGCTGCCCGGCTGCCGCGCGACGTCAGCGTCGAAATCGACGTCATCGCCGCCATCGTCGCATAGTCAACCGCGCTACCGCCTTACCGAGCCACGACCGTGAGGGAGTGGTTCTTAATGCGCCGAGTATTGCGGCTGCGGCGGATTCAACTTGATCTCGATCGTCTTCTCTTCCTCGTCCACGTCGAAGTTTTGCCCAAACGTCTGGTAGTCCTTTGCGATGATCTGCACCAGAATCGTGCCTTGGGGTATCGGAGGAATCTTGGCCAGGCCTTCCTGGTTAGAGCGCAGCTCCCATTCCTTGCGGATCTTGGTGCCGAACTTCGCCTTTGAGCGCCCTTTGACGAACTTGACGATCACGCTCGCGTTTTCCACCGGCTTGCCGCCCGGGGTCTTCACCGCGATGGTCAGAGTGGTCATGTCCGCTCCCAGCATTGGGAGCGCCAACGCCAGAGCCAGCCATAGAGTCAGTAAGCGCATATGTTCATGATAGTTCCTCAGGCGATATCCGGCAGCAGAATCATCTGTTCGTTTCCGGCCGCGCGGGTGACAGCCTCGGCGGCCAGATAGCCGCTGCGAACCGCGCCTTCCATAATAGGCGGCCAGCCGGATCGCGTCCAATCGCCCGCCAGAAACAAGTTTGGGAATTTCGTCGCGCTCAACGGCCGCGCCGTTTCCAAGCCCGGGCCTGCCGAGAACGTGGCGCGAATTTCCTTAACCACATGCGCCTTTTCGAGCGTGGCCTCCTTGGCGCGTGGAAAAAACTCCGCCAGTTCGCGCACCGCCAGCGCGATCACTTCGGCGCGCGGCATTTCCACCAGGCTCCGCGACGCGCTCACCACCAATTGCAAATAACGCCCGCCGGATTTGTTGAACATCCACTGTATGGTCCTATCGAGCAGCGTCGCGTGCGGCAACTGCGTCAGGCTACGATCGAACCACAAGTGGATGCCGGTGATGGGCGAATGCTCGAAGCCTTCCAGATTCAGCCCCAGCTCCGGAAGCATCGCCGGCACGCGCTCGAACGGCACGGCGGAGATGTAGTAATCGGCGGTGTGTGGTTCGCCCCCGGCCAGCACTCCGCGAATCGTGCCGCCTTCTGCGATCACTTGCTCTACCGGCGTACGAAAATGCAGTCCAACATTCCCGATCCGCCGCAATACGTCGGGACTGTACAAGTCGCCGAGCGGCACCGACGGAATCCCCATCTCGTACGCGTTCGCCCGCGCCAGGAAGCCCAGCCAGAACACCTGAAATCCGTGGCTCGCGGCCATGCGGCCTAAGTCTTCGTTAATCGCGCTAACCAGGACCTGATTCCAGAAGCGCCCGATGGCTGTTTCGGTCTGGCGTTTTTCGCGCAGCCAATCGAGCATGCTGATGCGGTCCAGATCGTGGCGGCGTCCATGCTCGCGCCGGATCGCCAGCAGCGCGCGGGCGATCCCGATCTTGTCGGAAAGCCCAAGAAAGTGCAGTTTTTGGAAGCTGCCGGTGAAATGCAGCGGCGCAGGAAGAGCGCCCGCCTCCAGGATCGACGTGCGGCCGCCAGGCTCGATGAAGTAAAACCGCTTGTGAAATTGAATCCGGTCCGCGACGCCCAGGCGTCGATAAAAATCCATCAGGTTAACGCAGCAGCGCAGCAACACGTGCTGGCAGTTATCGATGACTTCGGCAGCGCCGGCTTCGGAATTGTCGCCCGGCACGGGATAGGAAGTGGCGCGTCCTCCCAAGAAAGCGCGGGCTTCGAACAGGTCAACCTGAAATCCCGCTTGGCCCAGCGCGGCAGCCGAGGCCAAGCCGGCCAGGCCCCCGCCGATCACAATCGCTGAGGGCATCGGGAACTAGTCGGGAAAATCAGGCTGGAACACCCGAGTCAGCCGAGCACCGGCACCCGCGCGCGATGGCCTCCGCCGCCTCCGCTGCCACTGATCAGCAGGACTGCAATGGACAGCACGACGACGAGAAATACGATGTCGCTTAAATCGAATTGCATGAAATTAAGTTCTCAGGTTAACACACTAGCGCGGCGTACTATGGATGCCCGCGACACCACGTTTTCAATCAATCGCAGACCGCAATTGCCGTCTAAGGTAAGGATCGATTCGGGATGAAACTGTACCGCTTCGATCGGCAGCTCCCGATGCCGTAATCCCATAATCACGCCGTCCTCGGACTCGGCCGTCACTTCCAGGCAGGCCGGAAATGTCTCCTTGCGCGCGAACAACGAATGATAGCGGCCCACTTTAAAACGCTCCGGCAGCCCTTCAAAAATTCCCTGATTGTGATGAATCACCATCGATGGCTTGCCGTGCATCGGGTAATCCAGCACGCCCAGCTCGCCACCGAAGGCTTCCACGATTCCTTGCAGTCCAAGGCACACGCCGAACAATGGAATGCCGGCGCGCGCCGCGAACTTCACCAGATCGGGAACTCCGAAATCGGATGGGCGGCCCGGACCTGGCGAAATCAGAATCAGGTGCGGCGAGAAATCCAGAATGAGCTGGTGGGGAACTCCCGCGCGATAGGTCACCACTTCGGCGCCGGTTTGCCGCGCGTAGTTGGATAGCGTGTGGATAAAGCAGTCGTCGTTGTCCACCAGCAACAATTTGATTCCCTGACCAGGCCGGCCCGCCTGACCTTCGACCGCGCCTGCTTTCTCCACGCCGCGCAGCGACCGGAAAAACCCCGTGGCTTTCAAGCGCGTCTCCTGCTCTTCCAGCTCCGGTACTGAATCGTAGAGCAGCGTCGCACCGGCGCTATAGCGCGCGATTCCGTCGCGCAGGTGCACGGTTCGGATCAAAATGCCGGTGTTGATGTCGCCATTCAACGTCAGCATGCCCACCGCGCCTCCGTACCATCCGCGCGCGTCTTTCTCCAGATCTTCGATGGCCTGCGCCGCCGCTTTTTTGGGTGCTCCAATGATGGTGACCGCCCACATGTGCGTTAGAAAAGCGTCGAGGGAATCGAAGCCGGGCGCGAGCGTCCCCTCCACATGGTCCACGGTGTGGAACACGCCCGCGTAGGATTCGATCAGCCGCCGTCCGATCACCTTCACCGAGCCCGGTATCGAAACACGCGACTTGTCGTTGCGGTCCACGTCGCTGCACATGGTCAGCTCGGATTCTTCCTTGGTAGAATTCAGCAGCTCGCGGATACTGTCGGCGTCGCGCAGCGGATCGCCGGTGCGGCGCGCGGTCCCCGCGATCGGGCACGTTTCCACGCGGCGGCCTTCCACGCGCACAAACATTTCGGGGGACGCGCCAATCAACTGCTCGTCCCCCAATTGCAGCAGGAACTCGTATGGGCTGGGGCTGCCCTTCTGGATGCGTTGAAACAACGCCGAAGCACTTTCGGAATAATTGGCCTGGAAGGTCTGCCGCAGAACCACTTCGTAATACTCGCCTTGGCGCATGCCTTCGCGCACCGCTTCGACCTTGGCCATGTACTCGGCCGGCTGGTGATCGCTCTCGATTTCGTTCACCGGGCGCGCGGGCGATCGGCGCGTGGGCGTTCCAGTGCGCGCGAGACCCGCCGTAGAGAGATCGCCCTGCTCGAAATCGTAACGAAACCGCTCGATTTGCTCCTTCTTGCGATCCATGTAGTAAATGTCGTCGCAGAGAAACAGTTGCAGGTCTTTCACTCCCTGGCGCGGGAGCTTAAGATCGATAGGGTCGAACTGGAACAGCAGATCGTATCCGAATGCGCCCACCAGCGCGAGCCTCGAATCCAGCTCGCTTTGAAATTCCTCGATCAGCGCGCGCAGGATCGAAAAGGCCGAAGGTTGCTTGCTGCGTTCTTCTTCGGCAAACAGAGCCGGCAGCGGCTTCAAGCGTCCGCGCAGAGCCGCGCCCTCGAACCCGAACTGTTCCCAATGCGGATGCCGCTCGAGCAGACGAAACAGCATCTTGTTCAGCGCTTCGCCGCGCGCGTTCAGAGGATTAAACTCAAGTGCGCGTCCAGAAGCCACGATTTCAAGCGGAGGGCACACCGAAGCCACGTCCCAGCGCGAGTATCGCTCCGGATATTCATAGCCCGAAGAAAGGTAAATCCCGCGATACCGGTCCAGCTTGTGCATAAGCGGGCCGAGGCCTCTTTGATAGGGAATCGACGACGTCTGGCGGGTTACGCTGATTCCGCCTGGCGTCTTATAAATCAGCTTCGGCATAAGCGGGACTCAGGGCAGGAGTTACCAGGATAGCATTAGCTTCCGGCCACGCCCGCCACAATCACGGCAATGGGAGTATCGCCGATGGTGGTCTCTAACACCCAGTCGGTATCGCCTTGCTGGCTGAATCCTGGCGCATCCCGGTCCGCTTTCCAGAAGCTCAGCACCGCCGGATGCGCGGTGCGCGACGCTTTGCGGCTCAACGCGACCAAGGTGTCGAAATTCGGCGTGGAGTTGGGGTCCTGGTCCTCGGCGGCAGGCGTAAGGAGAAGAAAATCCCGGTGTGGCGCAACACCCTGATGATTCTCATTGTCGGGCAGGATGCCGTAGCGCAGCAGGTACACGCCGGGCTGGATGATCTGCCCGCGCCGATCCAATCCCTGGGCGTCGACGCGAATCACGCCCAAGAGCGTTCCCACCGGAACACGCGGCAAAGTCACGTTGGGCAGGTTCGATGAGGCGGCCTCAGGTAACCGGCTTCGAAACCAAAGCTCGCAATATTTTGCGCCATTGTTGCTGATTTGAAAACCGGTCTTCGCCAGCATTTGCGCAACTCCCGGCGTCACCTCGGGCGGCAGCGGTCCGGCTTTGTCCGCTTTATATTGCTGCCCCCAGAGGACGCTGGAGAACAGAAGCAGGGGACAAGTAAATCGCAACAGCGTGCTTGTCATGCCTCGCATCGTAACCACATTGATCCCATCCTAACCAAAGGACGTAACTGTGCCAACATAGAGGTAACTTAATGCCGCGTAACGAAACGTAAAAGGGCGCGGCGGCGTTTATTGATAAGTACAAGGAGACGGGGATGCAATTGACAACTAGAGTTGTGTGCAGAATTGTTTGCGGGCTGGCCCTACCTGCCTGCCTGCTGATGGCTCAGGGCGACCCGCCCGGGCGCGTCGCTCGGATGAGTTACGAGTACAGATCGGTATCGTTTCTTCCCGCCGGCCTGGACGAATGGGTTCCAGCCGACTTCAATCGACCGCTCACCACGGGAGATCACGTGTTTGCGGATTTGTCCGCCACGGCTGAACTCCAAATCGGCACGGCGGCGTTGCGGATGAATTCAACAACCTCTCTCGAATTCCTGAACCTGGACGACTCCAATGTGCAGCTTCGCCTCACCGAAGGCGGCCTGAACATCCGCCTCCGCTATCTCGGCGACCAGGACAGTTTCGAGGTGGATACACCCAACATGGCCGTGTCGCTGCTGCGCACGGGTGAATATCGCATCGACGTCAAGCCAGACTCCTCCGTCACCCTGATCACGGTGCGCGCAGGCGAGGCGGAGGCCACCGGCGCGGATCAGGCTTTCTCTGTTCACGCCGGCCAGCAGGTGCGCGTTACCGGGACAGATCAGCCAAGTTACGACGTCGCCGCCGTTCCACCCCGCGATCAGTGGGACTCGTGGTGCGCGGATCGCGACATGCATGACGACCAATCGCCGTCGGCGCGCTATGTTTCGCGTGAATTGGTCGGATATCAGGACCTGGATAAATATGGATCCTGGCGAACCACACCGGATTATGGTGCCGTGTGGGTGCCAAACGGTACGCCGAATGGCTGGGCGCCCTATCATAATGGCCATTGGCTGTGGGTGGATCCGTGGGGTTGGACCTGGGTGGACGAGTTGCCCTGGGGATTTGCTCCTTTCCATTATGGCCGCTGGGCCTATGTCGGAGGCTATTGGGGCTGGGTGCCGGGCCCTGTCGCGCAGCGCCCGGTCTATGCCCCGGCTTTAGTGGCATGGGTCGGCGGCGGAGCTATCGGAGGCGGCGCCGTGGCTTGGTTTGCGCTCGGGCCGCGTGAGGTTTTCGTTCCCTCCTATCACACCAGCCCGGTCTACCTTACTCAAATCAACGTCACCAATACGGTGATCGTGAACAACAACGTAACGAATATCAACATCACCAACGTGACGTACGTGAATCGGCAAGCCCCCGGAGCCGTCATGGCAGTGCCGCAGACCGCGTTCGCCAGCGCGAAGTCGGTCCAGTCGGCTGCCATTGTCGTTCGGCCCGAAGCGCTTAAGTCGGCCACCGTGGTAGCCAGTGCGGCCGTCGCGCCGACCCGCGCGAGTATAACGCAAGCTTCCGCTCCGGGTGCTAAAGTGGCGCAGCCTCCGGCTGCCTTGCAAGCCAGCGCGGTGGTAGCGAAGCGGACGCCCCCGCCTCCGCCCGTGCCGTTCGCCCAAAAACAACAAGCGCTGGCTGCCAACGCGGGACGTCCGCTGGACGTGAATCAGGTTCAGCAACTGCGGCAGAAACAACCGCCTCCCGCACCAAAGGTGAAGCAGCTGCAAGCGCGCGCTCCGGCTCCAGCGCCGGTGGCGACCAAACCAGCTCCCGCCGCTCCTGGAAAACCTGCGCCGGCGCCTGCGGCCCGGCCCGAACCGGCTGCTCGGCCTGAACCGGCGGCTCGGCCCGAACCAGCCGCTCGGCCAGTGCCAGAAAAACCGAAGGAAGCTGCGCCTGCAGCCCGGCCCGAACCGGCGGCCAAGCCCGCGCCGGAAAAGCCGAAGGAAGCCGCGCCAGCGCCTAAGCCGGCCGCCAAATCCGAGCCCAAGAAAGACGACAAAACAGATAAAGACAAGAGCGATAAAGACAAGAAGAAGAAAGACGAAAAGAAGGACGACAAAGACAAATAGTCGCTAACGCCAGTCCGCGAGCTAATGCAGCAAGTTGTTCAACTGCTCATACATCATGATGCAGGCTGGGCCGAGCGTCACCAGCAGGACCGACGGGAAAATCAGGAAGAAGACCGGGAAGATCAGCTTCACGCCGACTTTCCGGGCCTTCTCCTGCGCTTGCTGGCGAAAGCGGGTGCGCAGATACTTGGCGTGCGAACGCAGCGCCGGCCCGATGCTGACTCCATAACGGTCGCTGTCGATCAACAGGTTGGATAGCTTGCGCAATTCGGGCTCGTTATTGCGCGCGGCCAGGGCGCGGAATGAGTCGGCGCGGGTGCCGCCGGTTCGCAAATCCAGGTAGAGCTGGGCGAGTTCGGCGCTCAAATCCGAATAGTTTCGCTTCAGGCCGCGGCTAGTGTCCGCAACCGCCTGATCCAGCGATTGGCCCGCCTCCATCACCAGCACCATCAGATCCAGCGCCGGGGGAATGGCGCTGCGCAGCCGCTGAGCGCGGGCACGCACACGCGAGTCGAGCACGCGGTCTGGCGCCAGAAAGCCGAGCCCCAGTCCGCAAATCATTGGAATCGGCGTTAGCGAGGGTTCGCCGCGGAATACCAGGGCCAGGATTCCGGCCAGCCCCGCGAAAAACAGCGCGCTGCAGCACTTGATGCCGTAGAAAATGGGCAATGCCGCCGGCCAGCGGTATCCGGCCGCGACAAGCCGGATGCGATACGGATTTTTCTCGTTCTTGACGGCCGGAAAATTCTCGCCAATGGACTGGAAGAGATTCGCCACGGCCGAAGGCGAATTGGCAATCCGAGCGGCTCGCGGTTCTGCTGGGCCCTCGACGCCGCGCTGCGCGGTGAGCCGCTGGTACACGTAGCCCGCCACCACCACTCCGGTGAGAACGAAGGCGAACAGCCCGGCGCCGTCCCAGATCCCAGTCATATCTTGATGTCCACGATCCGGCGGATCACAAAATGCGCCAGCACCAGGCAAGCCAATGCGGCGGCGATCAGGTACTTGCCGTAAGGGTAGTAAATCAAAATGGTGAGATAGGACGGGTTCACGAAGGCCATCACGGCGCAGATCACGATGGGAAGCACCGTCAGCACCGCGCCAGTGAGCTTTCCATGAGCGGCCAGAGCCCGGACTTCACCTTTCAGCGCCACCGACTCGCGCATATTTTCCGCCAGAGTTCCCAGAACTTCGTTCAGCCGGCCGCCCGTACGGTTTTGCAGTTGCACGGCGGACGCGAACATGCTCACTTCCAGCAGCGGCATGCGCTCGGCCAAATTGTTGAGCGCTGCCTCCCAGGACGTTCCCAGGTTGCCCTCCATCGCGGTTTGGTGCAATTCCGCCGCCACGGGTTGTTCGCATTCCTCCGACACGATGTCCATCGCGGCGGGAAACGGATGCCCGGCGCGCAGCGAACGCGACAGTGAATCCAAGGCGTCGGGAAAATTCTCTTCGAACTTGCGGAACCGTTTGGCGCGGCACCGCAGAATGTAAAGGTAAGGCAAGGCCGCCACCACCGCCGCGATCAACAGATTCGCCCAGCCTGGAAGCCACTCGAACTGCATCGCGAACCCCAGCGCCACGCTGCTTGCGAGAAGCATGAGCAGCGTGACGCGTCCCACCGACCACGTGAGCCCCGCCTGTTGCAAATGGCGGTGCATGATCCGAATGAAATCCGACTTTTCGAGCAGGCGCGCCCAGGGCGATATGCTGCTGTAGGAGTCGTCTTTGAGCAATGGCGGACTTTCGTCCAGCAGGTGATCCGATAGGTCTTCGGCCAAAGCCTCCGCCCCCATGCGCTCGATCGCGAACCAGCCGATGAGAACCGCCAGCCCGGCCGCAAGGAAGGTGGTGAAGAAAACCAGAATAGACGATAGCGCGAGCAACTTAGCGCCCCTTGCCAGTCCGCGCTACAGCCACCGTCGTGTTCTCTGGGATGGAATAGGCCGTGACAAAAATCACCAGATGGCGCCGTTCCCAAGACTGCTCCGGGAACAACCGTTCCGGAGCGCGATCCTTCGAATCGTTTTCCAGAAGAAAATTTGAATTCGACCACAGACCCGCGTCATATTTGCCGGCGGCAACGCCCGAGCCGCTGGGTGCGCTGATCTCCGGCTGCACTCGCAAGCCCAGGGCGCCATCGGTCGCGAATTCGGGCGAGAACTGCACCCGAAGCTGATACGGAGCGGCGCCCGCGCGGTAGCTGATGGGGCGGCCCACGCCGGCCATCAATCGCTCGCTCGAAATCACTTCCAACTCATGTTTTTGTTGCAGGCTGCGAATCAATTTCGCGGCGTCCTGGTTGGAGTGGAACGATCCTACGCGCCAGGCCGTATCCGGGCTTCCGCCGGTCGGCTCCGAGCGCAAGCTGGAACCCAATTCCTCGAATGCCCCGTCACTTACGTTCAGCACTTGGACGTGCAGTTGGACGGGATGATCCCACGCACTGCCCCCCGCGGGTGTTGAAGCCGGACTAACTGGGGTCGTTGACGGCTCACTGGCCGGGGTGGATGCCGGCTCGCCGGCGGATGCCTGCTGGTGCGATATTTGCGCGGCCAGCGCCGCCGCACTGGTCTGATTCGAGTAGATCGAAGACAGCGCCATGGCGTGCGGTAATGTTGTTCCCTCATCGAAAGGATTCCGAAGCGTCGCGCGAATTTTGCCCCCAGAGTCCGATAGAGCAACCACATCGGCGTCCTGCGCGGGCGTCAACACGGTAAGGATGGCTCCGGCTGCGCGGTTGCTATTCGTGTCTTGTGGGCTGACCGCCAGCACTTGGACGTTTTGCAGGATATTGCGAAGCTGCACTTGGTTGTTTTCGCGTTCTGAAACCGCCTGCAGATCCACGCGCGCTCCCGGCCGCAGCGCTGTCAGCAAACCATCCGACTCCGAAACCCGGATAGAGATCGCGCGCATTCCCGAAGGCACCATCCCGCTAGCGGACTCGCCCTCCGGAGAAACCCGGGCCACCACACGCTCAGCCAGTAACGGCTCGTTGGTTTTGAGGGGCGTCAGTAGCGTGGCGCCCACGGCGGCGTCCGGTTTCGAAAACGAACCCGTCAATATTCCAGGCGCCTCCGCGACCCGCAGGTCGCTGGCCTGAACCACCGTTCCACGGTCCAGATCGCGAGCGGCTACCACCACCGAATGGCCGGGAATTTCGCTCGAGGACCGCAGCTTGCCGGCGAACAATCCGTAATAGATGCCGGTGCAAATGATGGCCGCCACAAATGCGATTCCGAGCAGTGGAACCATGTTTCTCTTCATTGCGATAGTCGTCTCCCTGGGCCACCCACACCAATGGCTCCAACTATACAAACGGCCGGATTGCATGCGTACAGTATCGAGATTTACCTTAAGGTTCCCGCCTGATTCACCTTAGGCCTCAGTACTGCCACCGCCGGAACTCCCGGCCTGCAACCGGGTTGCAACTGCGCACATCCAACCAGTAGGGCACGGAAGGGAAATGATATGTTGAAGCAATTAAAAGGATTTGTCGAGCTCGCCGGGATGCTGGTGTTTCCCCTGGCCATGGCAATGGCGGCGGGTAGTGCGATTCCGGGAACCGTGAATTATGTAGAGGGGCAGGTCAGCGTCGCTGGCCAGCCGGTGACGCCGCAAGCCATCGGGTCGGTTCAACTCGCGCCGAATCAGGTGCTCGAGACCGGTCAGGGGCGGGCGGAAATGCTGCTCACTCCCGGGGTTTTTCTGAGGCTGGGCGATAACAGCTCGATCCGATTGATCTCGCCCAACTTGGGTGACACCCGCGTAGAGCTGTTGCGGGGACGGGCGATTGTGGAAGCCACCGAGATCTTCAAGGACACCAACCTTTCGGTAATGCTGAACGGCGCGTCCGCTCGCTTGGACAAGCCGGGATTGTACAGCTTCGCCGCCGATGCTCGCCAGGTGCGGGTTTTCGACGGGAAAGCCAGCGTCCAGGCGGGCGATCGCAACGTGAATCTCGATCGAGAGCGGCAATTAGCGCTGATGCCGCCATTCAAGTCGGCGCATTTCGATGCCAAGGCCCAAGCCGCACAGGATCCGCTGTACGCCTGGAGCAATCTTCGGTCTGAGTATGCAGCCGAGGCGAGCATGCAATCCGCGCGAACGGTTTTCGTCGGCGGCGGTTCCTATTGGGACGGTCCAGGATGGTATTGGAATCCCTACTGGGACATGTATGGATTCATTCCCGGCGACGGCATCTGGTACAGTTCGTTTGGCTGGCCGTTCTATTCGCCCTGGCTGGTGTACTCGGCGCCTTGGTATGGATACGGGTTCCACGGCTTCCGGGGAGGGCTGCACGGAGCTGGGGTTGTTGCGGGCGCCCGGCATGTAAGCGGCAGCGCCGTAGCTTCCGCACGCGGCTTCGGCGGGGCGCGCATGAGCGCCGGCCATGGATTTGCCGGTGGAATGCACGGCGGCTTTGGCGGCGGCGGACGCCGCTAATACTTGCGAACGAAGTTCTTGATCCCGGCGCGTGCGAGATCGCTTCTGGTTTGATCGAGTGCGTCCTGAGTGGCAAAGGGGCCGATCAGGACGCGCCGCAATTCCGGAATCGGCCCTGGGGCCAGGTGCGGGTCGAGCTTGGCACGGCGCAGTTCTGCAATGTAACGGCGAGTGTCAGCCACGCTCAAGGTGGCGACCGCGGCCACTTGAATGTACCGCTCGCCGGCCTGTGGAGCGATCATTGGCAATTGATCGCCCGCGATCATGGGCAACGGATCGCCAGCGTCCGGCTTCAGTTCTTCAGGCGGCGTCAGCGGTTGAGGATTCGTCTCAGATATCGGTTCAGACTTCGGCTGCGGGGGTGGCGCAGGCTGGGGCGCGACAGTTGTTATCGTTTTGACCGTTTTCACCGGCGACGGGGCGGGCGAATGCGCCGTGAGAATTCTGCTTCCCAGATAAAGCGCTGCGATCAAGAGGCCGACAGACAAGGTTGCCGGTATCCAGACCAGCGACATTCGGTCCTTGCGCTCATCTTCGGTCGGTAGAGTCGAGGTCGAATCTGAATCTAGCTGTTCCAACACTCAAGTTATCGGCAAATCGTGAACAAGACAGAAGGGGACCGTGCGGCGCTAAAGCCGCGGTCGATCTTTGCCGAACATAGTTTGGGAGAAGATAGTCGCTTGGGAAAGCTCGATCACATGCTCCGGCAACTTTTCGCGGCTTGCATCGCGCTGGGTCTGATGGGCGCTATGGCCGCAGCCGACGTCACCCATCCATCCATCCCGAAACATCACGCGCATGCAGCCGAATCTCGATCGCCGCATGCCGCCGAGAAGCGCAGTCCGCACGCTGCCGGATGGCATGCCAAGCCGCAAAAGCCGCCCAAACATAGCGTGGCGGTTCATCCAGACGCGCCTAAAGTATCGAAGCACTGAGGGTAGCCGGTACCGTTCGACTTAAGAGTGGTAGGTCCGTACCTACGGCGAGTACTCAGGTCCATTCTTTCCAAGATCACGCCGAATGCTCCATTACTTTCCTTGCGTCGCGCCCCCATACTCGAAATGTAGATATGGATCTCTGGGTAAAGATCGCCCGCAAGCAAATCGCAATCATAACGGTGTTGCTGGCGGTGGCGGCCATCGCAGGCGCGGTGGTGTTGACGCCGTCCCGGCGCAGCCGGCCGGACGCGTGGGCAAAGCTAAAGGCACAGGTGGCCACTCGGGCGCAGGTGGATCTGTTCGACGATTTCAGCACCGGTCTGGACTACTGGCAGAGCGGTGAGAATCTGGCCAGCACATGGTCGTACGACAAGAACGGATTCGTGAATCCAGGAGCTTTGTCTTTGTACCAACCCAGCATGCATTTGACGAACTACGACCTGGACGCCTTGGTTCAAATTCAAACCAAAGGTATCGGATTGGCGTTTCGGGCGGTTGGGCCGAAAACCTATCAGGCAGTCCGGCTCCTGGTCGAAGGCTCGGGACCGATGCCCGCATTGGTGATGCAGCGCTATAGTGTGGTGGCTGGCAAGGCGTCGCGGCCCGTGCAGGTTCGGTATCCGTCACGATTTCAGGTGGATACGCTGTATCGCGTGCACCTGCAGGTGCGCGGAGACGAGTTTTCCCTTTACATCCAGGGGCAACTGCTGGATTATTGGTCCGACTCCCGGCTGCCCGCCGGCGGCGTAGGGTTGTTCTGCGGGCCGGGCGAACATGCAAGAGTATCTTGGGTCCGCGTTACGCATAACACCGACTCGTTGGGGCGGATGTGCTCGCTTCTGGCTTCCGTGCTGTAGCGGGAATCGGAGTGCTTTTGGTCTAAAGTATTACTCTCGGCTTGCCGATGACGTATGCCATGGGTCTGTCTGGTTCTGGTTGTTCGGAAGGTTTTGCCTTATATCTCTGGCGCTCGCCGGAATCCCCCGGTACGTTGTATCTCGCCAACGGGTTTTCCAGGGCTGAAGCACTGTGCCGCAGCTTGGCCGAGGATGGGTACATCGTCAAGGTAGTCCACGCTGCAACGGACACCGAATACGAATTGCGTGATGGGGCGTTGTGGCCGTTGCCGCAGGGAGTCAGCCCGGCATTAGCGTGAGTTCCGGGCTAGCTACCCGACTGACTTGGCCGCAATTTGGAGATTTGCGACATCCAGGCCGTGGTAGTAGGGCGAGGACGACCGAGGCTCCGGCATGGTCGAGCGAGGCTCCGGCATGGTCGCAACGTTCGCGCGGCGGGCTGATGTCCGGAATTGATAGCCCTCAAAAGCGATTGCAAGCCGTGCGTTCTGACGCCGCACAACGATTCCAATGGTCACTAGCTGCAAAGGGATCGTTCCGTTCAGCAGGCTGGGCCATTCAATCACTGCCCTCACTCGTTCACCTTCTCCGATGGGGCAGGTGCTTGCGATCAGGACGCCGCTACTACTCAGATTTACCGTCTCACCAACATCGGCCACCCGGCTAACCGCTCCCAATGTCTGGTAGCGTACATTCAAGTGGAGGGGATAACGCAACTTTACGCGCCGTTCTGTGTCCATATCGAACCTCAGGTCGTAGCTTAGGCTAGCGACATTGCAGGTTAGTGACCATTGTGTTGCTGAGCCGCCGGGACATCAGCTTCGGTGTAACTGCCTATTTAATGAACGGGATGCCAGATACGGCTTCTGCTCACAGAGTCCGCTTCCCAAACTCCACCAAGAACCATTTGCTTAGTACCCTCGTTTTTTGGATAGTGGGCAGCACGGTTAGAACTTGTTAGATAGTGATTCCGGCACGCCACAGCAGATAGCCCACAGCCTGTCGCAGATCTTGCCATCGAGCGCGCCATTCACCGGGCGGAATGGACGGGCGCGGCGATCCGTAGACTTTCAAGCCGCTCGACTCCAGCATTTTCTTCACGCGGAAAATGTGGTAACCGTCGCTAACGACAATAGCGCTCTTGAGATTCATCCGGCGCATGATTTCCACCACGGCTGCGACGCTTTGGGCCGTGCTTTCGCCCTCGCGCTCCACGACGACGGCCTCGGGCGGCACCCCGTGCGCGGTAAGATAAGCCCGGCCAACCGAACCTTCCGTAAACACCGGATCGCCGCCCGCGCCGCCGGTGGTGATCACTCGCGGCGCCAGTCCCTTCAAATACAGAATCAGCGCGTGATTCAGGCGAGCTTCGAGTACCGGCGAAGGTCTTCCGCGATACTCAGCCGCGCCCAGCACCATGATCGCGTCAGCCGGCTGAGCTTCATCGATGAGAGATTCCTGCTGGATCTCTTTCGAGACGCGCCACACTTGCAGGGACACGATCCCGAGGACCAGCAGTAGCGCAATCCCCACGAATCGTTTCATGATAAAGGCGGATTCATGATAGATTTGGCGGGCGGTTAGAAAACGTCCTCACAGTCTACTGTATGCCAACCTTGGTCAGTCCGAGAAACCCGATGCTCAAAGACATCCGTAAGGCGATAGTGCGCGGCACCGTTACGGATCAAGGCTTTGCGGTAGCGGAGAGCTTCCATTTGCTGGAAGAAGCCTTGCGAAGCGACTGCGAGATTTTGGCGGTTTTCGCCGCTGAATCTGTTTGGGCGGCGGTGGAAAGCCACGTCCGGGGCTTGAAGAAGATCCGCGTCGGCGTGCTTCCGGATGATCTGTTTCGAAGTATTTCGTCCACCGAAGCGAGCCAGGGCGTCATGGCGTTGGTGCGGCCTCCACAGTGGAGCGTGGAACATCTGTTCCGCGGACATGCGCTCACAGTGGTCTTGGACGGCGTGCAGGATCCGGGAAATGCGGGAACCGTGCTACGAGCGGCCGAAGCTTTTGGCGCCACCGGCGTCGCATTTCTGAAAGGGACGGCGAGTCCGTACAATCCCAAGTGCCTGCGGGCGTCGGCGGGATCGATCTTCCGGATACCAGTAGTGCCGGCCTTGGATCCGCAAGTTTTCCTCGCCTGCTCGGAACAGCGCAAGATCCAACTGTTCGCTCTGATGCCGAAGAGTGCGATGGAGGTTTCCAAGGCCGATTTCGGCCGCAAATGCGCCCTCGTGGTGGGCAGCGAGGGACAGGGTGTCAGCGAACGCCTCAGTGAAAAGGCCACCCGGATTCGCATCCCGACCGTGGGAGTGGAATCGCTTAACGCCGCTCTCGCCGCCGGCATTGCGCTCTTTGTGGCCCGGTCGCAAAGGATGGCCGCCGGGTGAGCTTATTTGAGCCAGAGCCATTGGCCAACCTAAGGGACGACGAACATCGCCCGCTCGCGGAGCGCATGCGCCCGGCGACGCTCGAGGATTTCGCCGGCCAGCAACATATTTTAGGACCGGGCAAGCCGCTGCGGGTGCAGATCGACCGGGATCAGCTTGGCTCGATCATTCTGTGGGGTCCACCGGGCGTCGGAAAGACCACGCTTGCGAGAATCATCGCGAGCATGACGCACAGCGATTTCATCCCCTTCAGCGCCGTGCTCAGCGGGATCAAGGAAATCAAAGCCGTGATGGCGGACGCGGAGCGCAACCGGCGCGTGGGGCGGCGTACCTTGATCTTCATCGACGAGATTCACCGCTTCAACAAGGCGCAGCAAGACGCGTTTTTACCGTACGTAGAGCGCGGGGACATCAGCCTGATCGGCGCCACGACCGAGAATCCGTCGTTTGAAGTGATCTCCGCGCTGCTTTCGCGCACCAAAGTGTACATGCTGAAACCGCTCGCGGAAGAAGAGATTCTCACGCTTCTCCGGCGCGCTCTGCCCATACTGAAGATCGGCGCTTCCGAGGATCTGTTGCGGCAAATCGCGACTTACGCAAATGGAGACGGCCGTAGCGCTTACAACATTCTGGAGCTGGCTGCGGCGGCGTCTCAAGATGGAGGCGAGCTGACGCGTCAGGCTATCGAGGACACGCTCGAGCGCAAGACGCTGCTTTACGACAAGGCCGGCGAGGAGCATTTCAATCTGATTTCGGCGCTCCATAAATCCGTGCGATCGAGCGATGTGGATGCGGCGCTCTATTGGCTGGGCCGCATGCTGGAAGCGGGCGAGGATCGGATGTACATCGCGCGGCGCCTGGTGCGAATGGCCATTGAGGACATCGGGCTGGCCGATCCGCGGGCGCTGGAACAATCCATCGCCGCCCAGCAGGCCGTCCACTTTCTGGGAATCCCGGAAGGCGATCTGGCGCTGGCTCAAGTTGCCATCTATCTGGCGGTGGCTCCCAAGTCCGATGCTTCCTATCAAGCACTTAACCGGGTGATGGAAGCGGTTGAGCAGCGCGTCGCCGAGCCGGTGCCATTCCACCTGCGCAACGCGCCTACCGGAGCCATGAAGCAGTGGGGTTACGGGCAGGGGTACCAGCATGCCCATAAACTGGAGGATGCTTTGCCGGATATGGAGTGCCTTCCGGAATCTCTTGCAGGTACAACCTTTTACGAGCCAACCCAGCGTGGATTTGAGCAGCGCATCGGGGAACGGCTGGAAGAAATTCGCTCGCGCAAGAAGCTAAAGAGCGATCCGCCCCTCAAGTAACCCCGAAACTCGGCCCGGCCGTACTACCACTTCTTGTGCTCGGTACCACCCCAAATTGGGAGGACTCTGCTATTTGACCTCTCGCCTCCATGCCGCAATCTATGGGTGCACGAATGGAAAGGAACCCAGATGCTAGCGGGGGCAAAAATGAGTTTGGAAAAAGACAAGGAAAAGGATGATCGCCGGAGCGCAGATCGCTTCCCGATTGAGCGCGAGGTCCGCTACCGGGTGTTGACCCGGAAAACCAGCTCTGATGGCGAGAGCGGCGTTGGAGTGACGGTCAACATGAGCAGCAACGGGGTTCTGTTCACCACGGATCGCTATCTGCTCCCGGGACGGCGTCTGGAGGTATCCATCAGTTGGCCCGCGCAATTAAACAGCAAGGTCGCTTTGAAACTGGTGGCGCGCGGCCGCGTGGTTCGCTCCGAAGAGGGCCGCGCCGCCATTGAAATCCATCAATACGAGTTCCGGACCCAAGCCAACCAAAGCCCGACGGTGGTCCAATAGGCGGAGCCCGCGACACGCTTTCCGTTCGAAGAGGAAAAAACTACAACGCCGTTTTTGCGTGCTGGTCCACGCCGGGCACCTCGGGTTTTTGCCCTTTGACATACGCCTTGGCGGCCTCGAACAGATAGTCCAGCTTGTTCATGCCGCGGTTATCCCAATATTCCGCATCCATGAGCTGGACTGCGACCAAGGCGACCTCGGGGTCCTCCGGGCCGCCCGGAAACCACACCTTGAAGGGCGCTTTCCAAAGCTCCTTCACTCGATCCTTATCGTGCTCAATCCAGGCGTGGCCACGGACGGCAGCGTAGGCGGAATTGTCGTTTTGGAACGTCAATAGAACAGCACCGTCCTTTTGCAGCTCCTCCATCAACGTTCCGCTCTGACCGGTGAAGAAACATATCTTAGCGGCCTCCTCTTCAATTCTCGCGAGATGCATCGGTCGCGCCCCCGGCCGGCCATCGGAAGCGATTGTGACAAACATTGCGGTAGAGAAGCCGTGCAAAATTTCGTAGACCTTCGATCTTTCATCAACTGGTTGGCTCATGTCCGCAGTCTGTGCACGTTCTTGACCAAAGTGACTGGTTCTTTATCCGGCATCTGCGCGGTTCGGATAAGCTGGGTGTAGATAATGGAAACGCGAAAGATCGGAAGCCAGGGACTCTCCGCGGGCGCTATCGGGCTGGGCTGCATGGGCATGAGCCATGCCTATGGGGCCGGTGATGAAACGGAGTCGATCGCGACAATTCATCGCGCGCTCGATTGCGGCGTGACGCTGCTCGATACGGCGGAGGTGTACGGCCCGCACACCAACGAAGAGCTGGTGGGTAAGGCCATCCGGGGCCGGCGGGAGCAAGTAGTGCTGGCGACCAAGTTCGGCATCGCATTGGGATCGGGGACTATGCAGCTCGACGGTTCGCCCGCAAATGCCAGGCGCGCGGTGGAAGGTTCGCTGCGGCGTCTGGGTGTCGACGTCATCGATCTTTATTACTTGCACCGCAGGGACCCGGCCGTTCCGATCGAGGAAACAGTGGGCGCGATGAAGGAACTGGTTGAAGCGGGCAAAGTTCGCTTTCTCGGTCTTTCCGAAGTAGGCGCGGAGACCATCCGGCGGGCGAATGCCGTGCATCCGATTAGCGCGGTGCAAAGCGAATATTCGTTGTGGGAGCGCGGCATTGAAGAGTCGATTCTGCCCGCGATGCGCGAACTCGGCGTGGGACTGGTGCCGTTCAGTCCTCTGGGACGCGGATATCTGACGGGGGCGGTCAAATCGAGTTCCGTTTTCGGAGAGGGCGATTTCAGGCGTAGTCTGCCCCGCTTTGACGACGAGCACATGGCGGCGAACCGGAACCTTGTCGATACCGTGAAGGCTGTTGCCGCGCGTAATGCCGCAAGTCCCGCACAGGTTGCGCTGGCCTGGGTCCTCCGAGTGGCGCCGGACGCGGTCCCGATTCCGGGCACCAAGCGCAGGGCGTATCTGGACGACAATCTAGGGGCGGTGAACGTTCACCTGGCGGCTGCGGACATGACGGAGCTGAACCGCCTGGCGTCCATGGCGGTCGGCGATCGCTACTCGCCGGCCATGGCGAAGATCGCCGAGCGGTAACGATCCGGCGAGCACTCTAAGGGACGCTATTGCGCCCAGGTGCACGAAAAGTTGATACGCGGTTTTGGAATTATGTCCTGGCTGTGCGAGTGTTCGCAAAACGTCGTGAGCCGTGGTGTACCCTGAATACACGGCGAGGCTGGCCGGCTGGCAGAGGGATGCGATGAACGCGGTGGGAGTCTGCTCGATCTGTAATGGATCGGGATGGAAGATCGTCGAGCGCGGAGGGATCTCCGGGGCCCAGAAGTGCGAGTGCCTGGAAGCGGGACGCGCGCAGCGAACCGAAGAGCGCGCCAACATCCCGCCACTGTACCGCCAGGCATCGTTCGATAATTTCAAACC